>Ga0255344_1000097_pt1:0-25000 | contig 144654 bp, 131 predicted proteins | sample wastewater_treat_5_FD_192414 | JGI IMG/M metagenome (GOLD analysis project Ga0255344, IMG submission 192414) | Wastewater microbial communities from Lulu Island WWTP, Vancouver, Canada - plant18 | ecosystem: Engineered > WWTP > Wastewater > Unclassified | place: Canada: Vancouver...
TTCGCGTTTGGTTCGCGGACTCATCGTCACGGCTCCCAGAGAAGGTCTCTCTCCCGGTAACATGAATTATGAGTCAACGACCACTATGCATCGTCACCTCCGGTAACATTTATTGTGAGGCAATTCGCGGACCCGTTGCCCCGTTGACAGCCCTCGGGCCCCCGCCTATACTGAACGGCAAGCACAACGGAGCGGGGGATCGCTACCATGCGGCAAATTCATGACAGTCTGCGCCTGATCGACATCGACCAGCCCCTGGAGGGCTTTCGAAAATTCATCGGCGCCTGGGTCTGCAGGGTCGACGGGACAACGCTTCTCGTGGACCCGGGGCCGGCAGCCACCATCCCCCGCCTGGCGGAACAGCTGAGGCAGGACGGCATCGGCAGGGTCGACCATGTCCTTCTTACCCACATCCACCTCGACCATGCCGGCGGGACGGGGCACTTCCTGCGGCACTTCCCCGAAGCAAGGGTCAACTGCCACCCCAGGGGGATCCCCCACCTGACGGCCCCGCAGAAGCTCTGGGAGGAATCGAAAAAAGTCCTGGGAAAAGTTGCCGAGGCCTACGGCGAGATGGAGCCGGTGCCAGAGGCGAGCATCGCCTGGCGGGAGAGAATCCCCGCCGGCGGAGGCATGATCGAGGCCATCGAGACGCCCGGTCACGCCGCGCATCACGTCTCGTACCGTGTGGGCGACATCCTCTTCGCCGGCGAGGTGTGCGGCGTCTACGTCCCCCTTGACGGCGGGTTCTACTGCCGGCCGGCAACCCCCCCGCCCTTCCGGCACGGGACCTTCCGGAATTCCATCACCAGGGTGGAGGCCCTCGGCGTGAAGCTCGTCTGCATCGGGCACTACGGCTCGCGGCAGGATGTCGCGGAGGTGTTCGAGAGGGCCCGGCGCCAGCTCGACTTCTGGGTGGAAACGGCGGAGAGGCACTTTCGCGCGGGCAGCGATCCCTTCGAGGAAGCCGTCCTGGCCGAGCTGATCGCAAACGACCCGGACATGGCACGGTGGACATCGCTGCCCGAAGACATCCGGGCCCGGGAGAGGTATTTCTGCTTCAACAGCATCCGGGGGATCCGGATGTACCTGGAAAAAGAAAAGGGTAATAGGGCAAGAAGGTGAGAAGGTCGGAGAAGCAGTGCCGTACCTGCGGCCCGTGACCTATCCAACGTTCTTACCCTCTCACCTTCTCATTTTCTCCCGGCCCCCAATCCCCGGCCTGCTAAGGGATGTCGAATATCCGTTTGGCGTTGGCCGTCGTCACGGCCGCCACTTCCTCGAACGGTTTCCCCTTGATCTCGGCCACCTTCCGGGCCGTGTGAACGACATAGGCGGGTTCGTTGCGCCTGCCCCGAAACGGGTTCGGCGTGAGGTAGGGGCAGTCGGTCTCCACGAGAAGCGACTCCAGGGGGAGATCCCGCACGATGGAGCGGAGCTTCTCGTTTTTCTCGAAGGTCACCGTGCCGGGGATGGAGATGTAGAACCCCAGGCCGATACACTGCTTCGCCATGGCATAGTCGCCGGAGAAGCAGTGGATAATGCCCCTCCGGCTCCCTTTCCAGCCCTTCAGCAGATCCACCGTTTCGCTGTGGGCTTCCCGGTCGTGGATCACGATGGGGAGGTCGAGCTCCGAGGCCAGCTCCAGCTGCTCGCCGAACCGGCGGATCTGCGTTGCCCGGGGCGAGAGATTGCGGAAGAAGTCGAGCCCGATCTCCCCGTAGGCAACGACCTTCTCATGCCTCGCCATTTCCCGGATCGAATCGTACGTGCCGTCCCGGATCTCCTTCGCCTCGTGGGGATGGATGCCGATGGCGGCGTATACCCCGGGATAGCGGCGGGTGAGCTCGAGGGCCTTGCGGCAGTCCTCCACGGTGGTTCCGACCGTGACGATGATCTCCACGCCGGCCTCCTTCGCCCTGCGGACGACCTGACCGCGGTCCCGATCGAAGGGCGGCATCTCCAGGTGGGCATGCGAGTCGATGAGCATCAGCGTCCGCCTCACCCCTTCGCGGGCTTCCTGCGCTCCAGGTCCATGGGGATCTCCTCGGCTTCGCCCGCCACATCGGGAAGCGTGGAGAGGTACTTGGCGAGGAACGTGTCCGTCATTTCGCCTTTCTTCAACTTGAGCTCGATGATTCTCTTGTCGACGCTGTCCATATTGAATACCTCCAGTTTCTTCATCCCGATCCCTCCTTGAGATCGTTGTGAACCCGCCGGTTTGACGGGACTGACCGCGGAGTTTTACCGCCTCAGCTCCGGAGTCTCGGGTCCAGGGAGTCCCGGATTCCTTCACCCAGCATGTTGTAGCCCAGCACCGTCACCAGGATGGCCAGCCCCGGGTACAGGGAGAGCCACCAGGCGATGTCGATGTTGTCCTTTCCCGCCGTGAGGATGTTTCCCCAGCTCGGCGTCGGCGGCTGCACGCCGATCCCGAGAAAGCTCAGGGCCGATTCCGTGAGGATCGCCCCGGCCACCCCGAGGGTCGCCGCCACGAGCACCGAGGCCATGCAGTTGGGAAGGACGTGAATGAAGATGATCCGCGCGTCGCCGGCCCCGATGACGCGTGCAGCCTGCACGAAGTCTCGTTCCTTGAGCGAGATGAAGTCGGCCCGCACCAGGCGCGTGATCCCCATCCAGCCCGTGGCGCCGATGATGATCATGATGTTCCAGATCGAGGGCTCCAGGAAGGCGATGACCGCCAGGATCAGGAAGAACGCGGGAAAACACAGCATGATGTCGACGAAGCGCATGATGACCGCGTCGACCCACCTTCCATAATAACCGGCCAGGGCGCCGAGAATCGTCCCGATGAAAATCGCGATGCCCGTGGAAACGAAGCCCACCTTCAGCGAGATCTGCGCCCCCCAGATCATGCGCGACAGCACATCGCGGCCGAGCTGGTCCGTGCCGAACCAGTGCTTCGCCGAGGGGGGCTGCAGGATGTTCTTGAGGTCGATCGCCGCGGGATCGCAGGGGGAGATCCAGGGTGCGAAAATCGACAGGACGAACAGCAGCACGACGACGGCGCTTCCCGCCACGGCAAGACGATTTTTCGAGAACCGGTACCAGAAATCCGTCTTCATCGGGCGGTTCATTCCCCTTCTTCTCATGAAATCCGGATCCGCGGGTCCGCAAACGCATAGCACACGTCGGCCAGCAGGTTCCCGACCAGGGTCAGCACGGCCCCGATGACGAGGATCCCCATCACGACCGGGTAATCCCGGGCCATGACCGACATGTAGAAGAGCTGCCCCATCCCGGGGATGCTGAAGATGGTCTCGAAAATGACGCTTCCCCCGATGAGCCCCGGGACCGAGAGGCCCAGCAGCGTGATCACGGGGAGCATGGCGTTACGCAGAGCGTGCTTGTAGATGACCGTCCGCTCGGGCAGGCCCTTGGCCCGGGCCGTGGTGATATAGTCCTGGCGGATCACCTCCAGCATGTTGGAGCGCATGTAGCGGGAGAGCCCCGCAAGCCCGCCGAAGGCGGCAATGGAGACCGGCAGGATCAGGTGCATCAGGAAATCCCGGAAGGCCGCGGCGGGCGGGAGGTACTCGTAGTTGAGGGACCGGATGCCCGAGATGGGCAGCCAGTCCAGGTGCAGGCCGAAGAGGATCATGAGCAGCAGCGCGAGCCAGAAGGTCGGGATGGCAAACCCCACGAAGACGACAACGCTCATGACCCGGTCGAAGATCGAGCCCTGCTTCACCGCCGAGAGCACCCCGATGGGGATGGCGATGAGGAAAATGAGGGCCATGGACAACACGTTCAGAAAGACCGTAATGGGGAGGCGCTCGAGGATCTTGGCCGATACGGGCCTCGCGTCGGGAGAGAAGGACACCCCGAGATCGAGCACGAGGAGACGGCCGAGCCATTTTCCGTACTGGACGTGCAGGGGCTTGTCGAGGTCGTACAGGGCCCGAAGGCGCTCCTTCATCTCGGCCGTCACCCGGGGGTTCATCTCCGTCTGGAGATCTGTCGGGGACCCCGGCGCCAGATGCATGACGGAGAAACAGATCACCGTGATCCCGAAAAACAGGGGGATCATGAACAGCATGCGCCTGGACAGATAGCGCAGCACGTCAGTCCCTCCCCGCGGCGGAGGTCTGGAGCGGCGGTCGGCCGGTCGCCCCTAGCCCCTCGAGATAGCCCCGGTTTCTTATGTTTTCCAGTGCCTTGGACAGGTTCTGCTCCGTGTGGGCCTCCACGGTCAGGATGGGCCGAAGCCCCCTCTCCCGGATGAAGGCGAAGAGCCTCTCGAAGGGAAACGTCCCCTCGCCCACGGGCAGGTGTTCATCCCGGGCGCCCCGGTTGTCGTGGAGATGGATCTCGATCAGACGGGGACCCAGCCTGTCCAGCCAGGTCTCGAGCGGGGAGCCGGCAAATGCGTTGAAGTGGCCCGTGTCGAAGCAGAAACCGACCCGATCCGGGGGGAGCGCCTCGAGCAGGCGTTCGATCCAGTCCGGATTCGGCTCGTAGACATTCTCCAGGGCGATCCGGGTGTCGAGCCGCTCCGCCAGGGGCAAAAGCTGCGACCAGGTCTCGATGCTGTTCTCGAGCCACCGGCGTCCCGAAGAGGCATAGTACTTCTCGTCGTAGGAGGGGTGAAAGACGATGGAGCGGGGGCGGAAGTGGACCGCGATCTCGAAGAGGCGGGAAAACCGCCTGAGGCTCACCTTCCGAATCTCCGGGTCGACGGCCCCGGGACGGAGATCCATGAAGGGCCCGTGGAAGGTGACAGACCGATCGGGCCCGCAGAGCTTTTTCGCCAGGCCGGCATACTCGCTGTCGGTGAAGCGCTCGAGGATGGCGCTGTTGAATGCGATCTCCGGGTTGATCCGTTCCCGGAGGACCTTGCCAAGATGTTTCTGGAAAAGCTGATCGAAGGGGATATGGACCTGGAGGTGTTTCAGAACATCCTGCATCGTGATCATCCGGAAGACAAGCAATTATGGATATTTACCACATCGGGACAGCGCAGGCAACGGGCAAATTGAAATTGACAGGCTCCACGGATATTGTTACAAAACGTGGCGTTAGAAGAAAGACGGCCCGGCCGGATGAGCCCGTGATTGACAAGCGGCGATTTCTGAAATGAGGAGGATTATTGGCTAAAAAGGATTTGTCGGCGCGGCAGAAGATTCTCCTGGCCGTCAACGCGGCGTTGGAGAAAAAGGCAAAAAACATCGTTGTTCTCAACATCAAGAACGTGACCTCCTTTGCCGATTACACCGTCATCTGCAGCGGCACGTCGGACCGCCAGGTTCAGGGTATTGCCTCGTCCATCGAGGAAAGCCTGAAGAAGGCGGGTACCCTCCCCTTGGGAATCGAGGGGGAAAAGGGCGGCCGGTGGGTTTTGATGGACTACGCGGACATCATCGTCCACGTCTTCTACGAACCGGTGCGGGGGTTCTACGACATCGAGCGGCTCTGGTCCGACGCCCCGAAGATGGAAGTGGCCGAAGACGCGGAAGAGGTCAAATCGCTGCCCAGGGGGATGTGACGTGGCGGCGGTGATCGAAGCCCTCGCGGAGCTGCTCTTCCCGACGCTGTGCCTGTCCTGCGGTTCCGTCATGACGGAGCGTGCGGGGCACCCTTTCTGCGCCGGCTGTTGCGCGGATGTCCGCCTGATCACGGCTCCCCTTTGCCCGTCCTGCGGGATCCCCTACCCCGCGGAGGACGGACCCGATCATTTCTGCGGCCTGTGCCTGGTGAAAAGGCCCGCCATCGACGCTGCCCGGTCCTATGGCGTCTATGAGGCGGTCCTGCACGATGCCGTTCACGCCTTCAAATATGGCGGCAACCTCGCCCTCGGGCAGCAGCTCGGCCGCCTGATGGCGCGCCGCGAATACCCCTCTTTCCGGATCGATGACTACGAACTGCTCGTCCCCGTGCCCCTGCACCCCCGGCGGCTCAGGCAGCGGGGGTTCAATCAGTCGGTCCTTCTGGCCCGGGAGATCTCGAGGCACAGGGGCATCCCCCTGGACTTCCTCGCACTTCGGCGTGTCATCGACACGGAGTCGCAGGCGGGCTTGAAAAAGGACGAACGACGGTCTAACATGAAACGGGCGTTCCGCGTGCCCGATCCCGCGAGGATAAGAGGCCGGCGGATCCTCCTCGTGGACGACGTGCATACGACGGGCAGCACCCTCGGGGAATGCGCAAAGACTCTCCTCGGGGCGGGAGCCGAATCCGTGGGGGCCCTGACGCTCGCGCGGGCGATCCGGGAGCCGCGATGAACAAGATCTACGGCAGAGACGAACTCAAGGCCATTGTCGACCGGTTGAGGCAGGAGGGAAAGACCGTCGTTTTCACCAATGGCTGCTTCGATATCCTCCACGCAGGGCACACCCGCTACCTGAGGGCAGCGAGAACGCTGGGAGATGTGCTCGTGCTGGCCCTCAACAGCGATTCCTCCGTACGATCGCTCAAGGGGGGGAAGCGGCCCATCGTGCCTGCGGCCGAGCGCGCCGAGGTGCTGGCAGCCCTGTCTTCCGTGGACTACGTGACGGTCTTCGACGAGCCGACTCCGCTCGAGCTCATCGAGTTCCTCCGGCCCGACGTGATCGTCAAGGGAGGCGACTGGGCCGAAAAAGACATCGTCGGGGGCGATGCGGTCCGAAGTTGGGGGGGAAGGGTGGCCGTCATGCCCGAGATCGAGGGGGCCTCGACGACAAACATCATCGAAAAGGTCTTGCACGTCTACGGGACCGGAGAGGGCAGCGGTGGGAAACCCTAAATTCCCCTTTACATGGAACCGATTATTCGGTATATAAGTGAGCTCTTTTTTACCGAGAACGCTTTTGGTTCGTGAGAAACGCGAATGAAGCCAGAGAAACTCGACTTCTTCAGAGCCCTTCTTCAGGCCCGGATCAACGATCTCTTGAGCGGCGCGGAGAGAACCGTCCAGGAGATGACCGACGAGCAGGAAAACTTCCCCGACCCCAACGACCGTGCATCCCTTGAGTCGGACCGCAACTTCGAGCTTCGCATCCGGGACCGGGAGCGCAAGCTCATTGCCAAGATGCAGGAAGCCCTCAAGCGGATCGACGACGGCACCTTCGGCATCTGCGATACCTGCGGGGGGCCGATCTCGGAGAAACGCCTCCAGGCCCGCCCCGTGACGACGCAGTGCATCGACTGCAAGACGAAGGAAGAGAAGATGGAGAAGCAGCGCGGGGAATAAGCCCGTACCGCCGCGTCCTGCCGCCCCTACCCTCCCGACGCCCCCCGATGCCGACGCGGCGAATTCGTTTGCCCGAAGCCCGGTGCCGCTGTATAGTTTCTCCTGTCCCGAGCCCCCGGGCGAATCAGAGAGGCGGAACTCCGGCCTCACCGACAACTCCCTGAAGTCCGGAATTGAGAAAGGGGGAAAGAGCGGGAACCCCCGGGGTCCGGGCCTTTCTTTGCGGCCCTGGCCCCGAGAGCACCGTGCCCTGCGAGGGAGCGTGCCGGCTTCGAACCCATGCCATGTATGTAGACGTAGCCCTCCACATCCCCGTGGACCGAACCTTCACCTACGCCGTGCCGACGGAATCGCGGGGCGAGACCGTCGTGGGCAAGAGGGTGCTCGTCCCCCTCGGGAAGCGATCGCTCACGGGAACCGTCATCGCCATCCGCCGCTCGACGGACAGGCAGGACACGAGGGAGATCACCCGGGTCCTGGACCGCGAGCCTCTCTTCGGCGAGGACGACCTGCGATTCTATCGCTGGGCCGCCGAGTACTACTTCACCCCGCTCGGCAGGGCGATCGGTGAGATTCTCCCGGGCGGCATCGACATCGAGAGCCTGCTGTGGGCCGTCAGGCTCGGGGAGGCCGACGATCTCAAGGCCCTCCAGCGGGACATCCTGGGGACGCTGGGGAGGCACACGGCGGGGATGGCCTTGCGCCGCCTCGAGAAGGAACTGGGGAGGAAGGCTCTTCTGCCGGAGCTTCGGAAACTGGAAGGCCGGGGGCTCGTCCGGCTCGAGGAGCGCTTCCGAAGGCCCGTCGTAAGGGGAAAGACGGAAAAGGGCGTCCTGCGGACGGAGGTCCCGGCGGAGACGGCCAGGCTCTCGGAACGTCAGAGGGAGGCCCTTCGGGCGCTTGAACGCCTGGGGGGAAAGGCGAGGGTGGCCGACTTCACGGAGATCGGCGGGGCGCTCTCCCTCTTCAGGGCCCTGGAAAAGAAAGGACTCGTCGCCGTCCGCGACCGGGAAACCCTGAGAAGTCTCGAACCGGCTGCCGCGATCGGGCGGACCGGCGCTCCCCCGGTGTTGACCCCGGAGCAACAGACTGCCCTCGAGGCGGTCCTGAAAGGGATCGCCTCGGGCACCTTTTCCCCGTACCTGCTGCACGGCGTCACGGGCAGCGGAAAGACGGAGGTGTACATCCACGCCATCGCCGAAGCAGTCCGCCGGGGCGGCCGAGTCCTGTACCTCGTCCCGGAGATCGCGCTGACGCCCCAGCTTGTGGGCCGGCTGGAAAGCCGGTTTGCCGCGGAGGAGATCGCCGTCCTGCACAGCGGGATCGGGCCGGCGCTGCGCTACGACCAGTGGCGCAGGATCGCCCGGGGCGAGGCGAAGATCGTCGTAGGAGCCCGGTCGGCCGTCTTCGCGCCCGTCAGGGACCTGCGCCTGATCGTCGTAGACGAGGAGCACGACACCTCCTACAAACAGGACGAACGGATGCCCTACAACGCCCGGGACCTGGCTGTCGTGCTGGCCAAGCAGCGGGGCGCCGCCGTCATTTTGGGATCGGCCACGCCGGGTCTTCAGAGTTTCTACAACACGCGGGAGAAGGAGTTCGGCTATCTCTGCCTGACGAGACGCGTCGAGCAGCGGGAAATGCCGGGCATCGAGATCGTGGACATGAAGGGCGAGCGCGACCCGAACGGGAAGGTGCCGCCCCTGTCCCGTCGGCTCGTCGAGCAGATCGCCCGCACGCTGGAGACGAAGAAGCAGTCCCTGCTCTTCCTCAACCGGAGGGGATTCAACACGTACCACTACTGCGGCGACTGCGCCCACGTGTTCCGGTGTCTCAACTGCGCCGTTTCGCTCACCCACCACTTGAGCGAGGGGCTGCTCCGCTGCCACTACTGCGACTTTGCCGTCAAGGCCCCCCCGGTCTGCCCCGAATGCGGCGGGACGCGCGTCCTGAGCTACGGGCTCGGCACGGAGAGGCTCGCGGCCGAGGTCCAGGGGCTTTTCCCGCAGGCAAGAATCGCGCGCATGGACAGCGATACCACGTCGGCCCGGGGAAGCCACGGACGCATCCTTGCGGCACTGGACCGGGGCGAGATCGACATCCTCGTCGGCACACAGATGATCGCCAAGGGCCACGACTTCCCCGACGTGACCCTCGTCGGCGTCGTCTCCGCCGACACGACGCTCAACATGCCGGACTTCCGGGCCGCGGAGCGGACATTCCAGCTCCTCACCCAGGTGTCGGGCCGCAGCGGCCGGGGCGGGAAGCCGGGTACGGTCGTCATCCAGACCCTCAACCCCGGCCACTACGCCATCCGGCGGACCCGCGAACACGACTTCGCGGGCTTCTACGCGGACGAGATCGACCTGCGCCGGGACCTGCAATACCCGCCCTTCTCGCGAATGGTCAATCTCGTCGTGTCGGGAACGGGCAGGGAACAGGTGGAGAAGGCGGCGGCGAGGCTGGGGCAGAGGGCGAAAAAACTCGCCGAAGGCGACGGCACCAGGACGCGGCCGACCGTCATCGGCCCCATGGAGGCGCCCCTGGGCAAGGTGAGGGGGCGGTACCGCTGGCAGGTCCTCGTGAGGGGCAGGCAGGTCAGGCCGCTCCACGCCTTTGTGCGGCGGCTCATCGAGGGAATCGAGATTCCGGGCTGCGAGATCCGCGTCGACGTGGATCCCGTGAATTTTATGTGATAACAGCAGGCTTAAGGCATATGGCGAAGGGCCAAGGGCAAGGACAGAACTCACCGGTATTTTTATCCTGAGCCCTAAGCCCCCGGCCTTAAGCCATTTGAAGGTTGAACATGTCCGAAACCAGACCCCGCATTTTGTTCATGGGAACACCGGAATTCGCGGTCCCGTCGCTGGAGCTCCTGGTCGAGAAGGCCTGGCCGATCATCGGCGTCGTCACCCAGCCCGATCGGCCCAAGGGGCGCGGCCAGCGTCTCGTCGCCTCGCCGGTGAAGGAGGCGGCCGGGAGGCACGGCCTGGCCGTCCTGCAGCCCGAGAAGGTCCGGGCCCCGGCGTTTTTGGAGATTTTCAGCGCTCTCGCACCGGACATGGTTGTCCTCGTCGCCTTCGGACAGATCCTGCCGAAGGAGATGATCGACGGCCCTCCGCTGGGCTGCGTGAACGTCCACCCGTCGCTTCTTCCCAGGTACCGCGGGGCCGCCCCCATGAACTGGGCCCTCATCCGGGGCGAGGAGAAAACGGGCATCACGATCATGCGGATGGATGAAGGGGTCGACTCGGGTGACATTCTTCTCCAGGAGGAGACGCCGATCGAGCCCGGCGAGACCTACGACCATCTCCACGACCGTCTCGCCGTCCTGGGGGCGCAGTGCCTGCTCCGCACGATCGAGGGATTGGCGGCGGGCACCGTCCGTCCTGTCCCCCAGGACCACTCGCTCGCCACCTTCGCGCCCCGCCTGAAGAAGGAAGACGGCCTGATCCGCTGGGAGGCCCCGGCGCGCGCCATCGCCCGATTCGTGGCCGGCCTGTCGTCCGTGCCCGGCGCGTACACGCACTTGGACGGCAAGGTGCTCAAGGTCTTTGCCGCCGAGGCCGAGGAGGCCACACCATGCTGCGAAGCGCCGGGGACCATCATCGGACCGGACCAGAGAGGACTCAAAATCGCCGCCGGCGGCGGCTACGTGTACCTGAAAGACATCCAGCTCGAGAGCAGGAAGCGCATGCCCGTATCGGAGTTCCTCCGGGGATTCCGGTTCGTGCCGGGGAAGAGACTGGGCATGGAAGAAGGTAAGAAGGTTTGAAGGTGAGAAGGTCGGAAAGGCGGTGACGCCCAATTTTGCCGGAAGATTCTCCAACCGTCTTACCCTCTTACCCTCTCACCTTCTGCCTTCCGGCCGACATCAGGAGCACCCCCTGGGATGCGGAGGCACAGCAAGCTGAAAGACAACCCCCGGGCCCTCGCCGTCCAGATCCTCAACCGCGTCGACAGGGAGCGCTCCTTCGCCGAGCCCCTGCTCGACAGCGTCCTCTCGTCGGGTCGACCGCGCGCCGAAGCCGACCGCGGGCTGCTGACGTTCCTCGTCTACGGCACACTGCGCATGCGGGGCTTGCTGGATTTCCTGATCGATCGCTTCCACAGGGGAAAGCCCTCTGCGCTGGAGCCCGGCGTCCGGAACATCCTCCGCGTCGCACTCTACCAGGTGCGCTTCGCGGAGAAGATTCCCGCCTATGCCGCCGTCGACGAGGCCGTCGACACGGCAAAGCGGCTGACCCCGGGCCGGGACAGGCTCGTCAACGCAATCCTGCGAAACGCCCTGAGAGGCCTCCCGGGGGTCGTGTTTCCCGATCCGGCGTCGGACCCTGCCGGCCACCTATCCGTGGCCCATTCCCACCCCCTCTGGCTCGTCGATCGATGGATTGCAGACCTCGGTCTCGAGGAAACGCGGGCCCTCTGCCGGGCCGACAACGAAATTCCGCCCTTGGCCCTTCGCGTCAACACGCTGCGCGCCACCAGGGACGGGATACTGGCAAGACTTGCGCGGGCGGGGCTCGAGGCCAAGGCCGCGCGCTGGTCTCCAGACGGGATCGTGCTGGCCGAAGCGACGAGCTCGCTCCGGGAAGTGCCGGAGATCGCCGAAGGTCTGCTTTTCATCCAGGACGAGGCCTCACAGCTGGTGTCCCGTCTGCTGGCGCCTCAAAGCGGGGAGCGGGCTCTGGATCTCTGCGCGGGCACGGGAGGGAAGACGACCCACCTGGCGGCCCTGATGGAAAACCGCGGGGAGATCGTCGCGGCCGACATCCGGCGGGCCAAGCTCACAGCCCTGGAGTCCGCGGCACGGCTCCGGGGAATCGCGACGGTGCGGACCGTCCTCGTCGACGCAACCGACCCGGACGGGACGGCCCGGCTCGGGACGTTCGACCGGGTCCTCGTAGACGCCCCCTGCTCGGGGCTCGGCACCCTGCGGAGAAACCCCGAGATCCGCTGGCATCTGACCGAGAGCAAGCTCGCCGAAATGCCGGCCCTGCAGGGCCGCATCCTCCACAACGCCGCCGGATGCGTGAAGCCCGGCGGAACCCTCCTCTACAGCACATGCTCCGTCATGCCCGAGGAGAACGACGGCGTCGTGGCGGCGTTCCTGGACAGACACCCCGGCTTCTGCCCGGTCCGACCTCCCGGCGGTTTCCCGTCCGGCGTCCTTGACGACAGGGGATTCTTCCGGACGTTCCCCCATCGGCACGGCACGGACGGGTTTTTCGCGGCCCTGCTTGCCCGAAGGCGCTGAATCCCCCCGTGCATCCCCCGTTGACTCCGGCGCGCCTTGATGCTATTTTCCAATCGGTGGCTCCGACAGAAACGGTCGAGGAAAACCGGTGTCGGAGCCCTTACATTTTCGCCCCCAGGAGGCAGGCATGATCCTCAAGCAGCTCCAAGTCGGCCACATGGCCATCTTTGCCTATATCGTCGGCGACGAAGAGACGGGGGATGCCCTCGTGATCGACCCGGCGGCGGAGACGGACCGGATCCTCGCGGAAGCGGAGAAGAACGGCCTCACGATCCGTACCGTCGTGAACACCCACGGCCACGTAGATCACATCTCGGGAAACGCCGACATGAAGAAGAAGACGGGGGCAAAGATTGTCATCCACGAAGCCGACGCCGGCATGCTGACCTCGACACCGGCCATGATCCTGGCCATGTTCCGCGCGAAAGCCTCGCCTGCCGCCGACATCCTCGTCCGGGACGGGGATACGATCGAAGCGGGCAGGGTCAAGCTGAAGGTCTTGCACACGCCGGGCCATACCCCGGGCGGGATCTCGCTGTACACGGACGGCTTCGTGTTCACGGGCGACACCCTTTTCGTCGAGGCCGTCGGGCGGACGGACCTGCCGGGAGGATCCTGGAAAATCCTGGAGCAGTCCATCCGGGAGCGGCTCTATACGCTGCCCGACGACACCGTCGTCCTGCCCGGCCACAACTACGGCCGGATGCCGACCTCGACCATCGGCAGCGAGAAGCGCAACAACCCCTACGTCCGGTGAGCAAGGAAAAGACCATGACGCAGCCCGCACTGTACCAGACCGACCTGAAAGGCCTGAAGCTCGTCACCCGGGGCAAGGTGCGCGACATTTACGATCTGGGGGAGCATCTTCTCATCGTGGCGACGGACCGCATATCGGCCTTCGACGTGATCATGCCGGACCCCATCCCCGGAAAGGGCGAAGTCCTGACGAAGCTCTCCGAATTCTGGTTCCGCCAAATGACCGACATCGTCGGCAATCACCTCGTCACGACGGACGAGGAAGCCTACCCCGAGGTCTGCAGGCCCCACCGGGACATCCTGAGGGGCCGCAGCATGCTCGTCCGGAAGGCAAGGCCCCTCCCCGTGGAGTGCATCGTGAGGGGATACATCACGGGCTCGGCCTGGAAGGACTACTCGAAGGGCAAGCCCGTTTCGGGCATCCGGCTGCCGGACGGGCTAAAGGAGTCCTCCAAACTGCCCGAGCCGATCTTCACCCCCTCCACGAAGGCCCCCGAGGGGGAGCACGACCTGCCCATCTCCGTCGAGGAGATGGCCCGCCTCATCGGCAGGGAGCTGACGGAACGGATCATCGCGCTGAGCCTCGCCGTCTACAGGCGCGCAGACGAGATCGCGACCGCCGCGGGCATCATCATCGCCGACACGAAGATGGAGTTCGGGCTGGCCGGCGGTGAACTGATCCTCATCGACGAGGTGCTCACCCCCGACTCGTCCCGGTTCTGGCCCCGGGACGATTACGTGGAAGGCCGCGGTCAGAAAAGTTACGACAAGCAGTTCCTCAGGGACTACCTGCTGTCGCTCCAATGGGACCAGAAGCCGCCGGCCCCTCAACTGCCCCCCGAGATCATTGAGAAAACTCGCCAGAAGTACGAGGAAGCCCTCCGCCGATTCACGAAGAGGCCGTGATCCGGGGGGAAATCCCCCTCTTGCCTTGACAGGACCGCGAGGCGTCCTTATTTTACCGGAAAACCGGACAGGACAGGTGTGCCCGGAAAGGGCGATGCGGAGCTGACATGGAAAGGCGGGACTACTACGAAATCCTGGGCGTAGACCGAAGCGCCTCTGATGAAGAAATCAAGAGGAGCTACCGCAGGCTCGCCATGCAGCACCACCCGGACCGCAACCCCGGGGACAAGAAGGCCGAAGAGAAATTCAAAGAGGCCGCCGAGGCCTACGAGGTGTTGCGGGACGCCGAGAAGCGGAAGATCTACGACCGCTACGGACACGAGGGGATCAACGGGACCGGTTTCCGCGGCTTCTCGGGCTTCGACGACATCTTCACGAATTTCAGCGACATCTTCGAAGACGTCTTCGGATTTTCGGGGACCCGGGCCCGTTCCGCCGTGCGCCAGGGGGCCGACCTGCGCTATGATCTCAGGGTCTCCTTCATGGACGCCGTGAAGGGAACCTCCACCCAGATAGAGCTGGAGAAGTTCGAACGCTGCAGGGAATGCGCGGGAACGGGAGCTGCAGCGGGGACCCAGCCGGAGAACTGCCCCCGCTGCGCGGGCCGCGGGACGGTGACCCAGTCGAGCGGCTTTTTCACGATCAGCACGACCTGCCCGCAGTGCCGGGGGGCAGGCCGCGTGATCAAGAACCCCTGCAAGGCATGCTACGGGACGGGAAAAGCGAAGGTCCGCAAGACGGTGAGCCTTCGGATTCCCGCCGGCGTCGAGACGGGCTCCCGCCTGCGCCTGCGCGGCGAAGGCGAGGAAGGGGATTTCGGAGGGCCCAGCGGCGATCTCTACGTCTTCATCCACGTGGAGCCCCACGAGTTCTTCGAACGGGACGGCCACGACATCCTCTGCCGGATCCCCGTCTCCATCACCCAGGCCGCCCTTGGAGCCGCCGTCGAAGTGCCGACCGTGGAAGGCAAGGAATCCCTGAAAATCCCCAAGGGGACGCAGAGCGGCAGGATCTTCCGCCTGAAGGGCAAGGGAGTGCCCCATCTGAAGGGTCTCGGCCGGGGGGACCAAGTAATTCAGGTCCTCGTCAAGATCCCCACCAATCTCTCCCGGAAGCAGGAAGACCTGCTGAGGGAATTCGCCAGGCTGTCAGGCGAGATCTCGTCCTGACGCCTAGACCCGTTCCGCCCCGTACCGCCCAGGGATGCAGGCCTCCCGGCAAAACCTCCGGAGGGCGCGCGCTGCGGGGCCCGCCGCACAAGAAAGAATGGACAATTCGGGCCGCATTGATTACTATTTCCACCGAATCCGGTCGAACGCAATAAAAAGGGAAACGTCATGGCAGAGCTGACTCAACTGAGAGAAGTGCCCGTCGAGCTGCTCCGGTGGACCTGCAACCCCGATCTGCTCGGCTTCGACACCACGAAGGAATGCAGGAGAACCGAAAAGATCATCGGGCAGAGCCGGGCCGTCAAGGCCATCACGCTTGGGCTCGAGATTGAGAGTCCAGGCTACAACATCTACGTCTCCGGGATGACGGGAACGGGAAAAACGACCACGATCAAAAACCTGCTCGCCCAGCTGGACCTCAAGAAGCCCGTTCCACACGACATCTGCTACGTTCACAATTTCAAGGATCCCGACAGTCCGCGCGTGATCCTGTTCCCGGCGGGGCAGGGGCGGACGTTCCGGAAGGACATGGACGAACTCGTCGCGCACCTGCGCAAAGAGATCCCGCTGATCCTCGAGAGCGACGAGTTCAAGAAGGAATCCGAAGAGGTCATCAATTCATACCGGCAGAAACAGAAGGAGATCGTCCGGGACTTCAACGAGCGGCTGCTGAAGGAGAGTTTCCAGCTCGTGCAGTTCCAGATGGGCCCCTTCACCCGGCAGGACATCGCCCCCATCGTGGAAGGGCGTCCCGTGCCCTTTGAGCAGCTCGAGGCGATGGCCGAAGAGGACAAGTTCAGTCGTGAGGAGCTGGAGAAGATCCGGAAGAAGATCGTCGAGATGAGGATCGAGCTCGAGGGCGTCATGCGGGAAACGCGGGACATCGAGCGGGAGATCCGGAGGCAGATCGCGACGCTCGAGCACCGCTACGGTTCGCCGGCCGTCACGGCCCAGATCTCGGACCTGCAATTGCGGTACGGCGACTCCAACGAAAAGGTCAACGGGTATCTCGACGAGGTCCGCGAACATATCCTGTCGAACCTGAAGATGTTCCAGGAGAAGGAGGAGGAGCAGTCCCAGCAGCAGGCGCTGCCCTTCGCCGTCCCGCAGGCCCCCGCGAGGCGGTTCATCGAGTTCAAGGTCAACGTACTCGTGGACCATGCAGAGACCGAGAAGACGCCCATCATCATCGAGACGGCGCCGACGTTCAAGAACCTCTTCGGCACGATCGAGCGCGAGGTGGACCGATCGGGATTCTGGCGCACCGACTTCACTCACATCAAGGCCGGCTCGCTCCTGCGGGCAAACGGGGGCTACATCGTCTTCGACGCCCTCGAGGCCCTCATCGAACCCGGGGTCTGGACGTTTCTCAAGCGGACCCTGAAGAGCCGCGAGATGAACATGCAGCCCTATGACCCCTTCAGCTTCCTGCCCACGGCCATCAAGCCCGAGCCGATCCCGCTGGACATCAAGGTGATCATGATCGGCGACGACTACCTGTACTACCTGCTCTATAACCTGGAGAGGGATTTCCAGGAAATCTTCAAGACAAAGGCCCAGTTCGACGTCGAGATGGCCAACACCGACGAGAACATCCAGGAGTATGTCTGCCTCATCAAGCGCGTCGTCGACGAGGAGAAGCTGCTCGACTTCGACCGGAAGGCCGTCTGCGCCGTCGTGGAGCACGGTGTGCGCCTGACGGGAAGGCAGAAGAAGCTCTCGACCCGATTCAGCGAGGTGGCCGATCTCGTCCGGGAGGCCCACTACTGGGCGAAGAAGGAAGGCAGCGACATCGTCACGGACAGCCACGTGGATCGCGCCTACGAGGAGAAGATCCACCGCGTCAGCCAGATCGAGGAGAAGATCCAGGAACTCATCGACGACGGTACCATCATGATCGACACGGAGGACAGGGTCGTGGGACAGGTCAACGGCCTTTCCGTCTACGACATGGGGGAATACGCCTTCGGAAAGCCTTCGCGGATCACGGCCAAGACCTCCATGGGCCGGGCAGGCATCATCAACATCGAGCGGGAGGCCAAGCTCTCGGGCAGGACCCACGACAAGGGGGTGCTCATCCTGGAGGGCTACTTCCGGGGCACGTACGCGCAGAACAAGCCGCTGACGATGAGCGCGAGCATCTGCTTCGAGCAGTCCTACGGCGGAGTGGACGGCGACAGCGCCTCCTCGACGGAGATTTACGCCATTCTCTCGAGCCTCTCGGAACTACCCCTGAGGCAGGATATCGCCGTGACGGGCTCGGTGAACCAGAAAGGGGAAATTCAGCCCATCGGCGGTGTGAACCAGAAGATCGAGGGGTTCTACGATGTCTGCAGGGCGCGGGGGCTCACGGGGAAGCAGGGGGTCATGATCCCGCATCTCAACGTGCCGGAACTCGTCCTGCGCAAGGACGTCGTCAAGGCCGTCGCCGACGGGAAGTTCCACATCTGGCCGATCAGGACCGTCGACGAGGGCATCGCCCTGCTGACGGGCGTGCCTGCCGGCGCGCCGGACGAGAAGGGCAGTTACCCGGAAGACACGGTCGGCTTCCTCGTGGACAGGAAACTTCGGTCCCTGGCGGAAGGACTGAAGGCGTTCGCGGAGGAGGGCAAGCCGCAAAAGCCCGCCGATGACACGAACCATCAGAACCAAGGGAAAGGGGAGGGACACGTATGATCCACCGGAAACGAGCGGCTGTTGCACTGATCCTGCTGGCAGGCTGTTTTGCCTTTTACGGCTGCCCCGTCCTCGTCGTCACGGGGGCGGCCGTGGCCGGGGGCACGGGGACCTACTATTACGTCGAGGGGGAATTGAGGACGGACTACTACTTCCCGGTGCCCGGCGTCTGGTCCGCCGTGGAGAAAACGATTGCCGACATGAAGGGTCGTGACGTCGAGCCGGACAGGCAGACCGACGGCGGAAAGATCACGGCCGTGATCAACGATGAAAAGGTCACCTTCCGGCTGAAATACAAGGACAAGGACCTGACGACTCTCGGCATCCGCGTGGGTCTTGTGGGAAACGAAACGGCCTCGAAGATGCTGCACGACCGGGTGGCCGACCATTTGCTGAAGAAATGAAAAACGGGAACGGGTGATGCAAGGAAGAGGGTGCGGGTTCACGAACGGATCCGCATGATGCGTCATCCCCGGAAGAGCAACGATGTACAAGACCATCTTGGTCGTCGACGACGAAGAGAGCATCTGCCAGTCGCTGCGGGGAATCCTGAGTGACGAGGGGTACGAAGTCCGCACGGCCGGAAGCGGCGAGGACGCCCTCAAGGCCATCGAGGAGGACGTGCCGGACCTGGTGCTGCTGGACATCTGGCTGCCGGGCATGGACGGTCTCGAGGCCCTCAAAATCATCAAGGCCGAAACCCCCCAGGTTCCCGTCATCATGATGTCGGGACACGGCACGATCGAGACGGCCGTGAAGGCGACCAAGCTCGGCGCCTTCGACTTCATCGAAAAGCCCATCTCCCTGGAAAAGGTCGTCCTGCTGGTCAATCATGCCCTGGCCCTCGTCCGCCTCGAGGAAGAGAACAGGATCCTCAAGCAGAAGGTCACCTCCGCCTACGAGCTCATCGGCCGGAGCAGAACGATCCTCGAACTCAAGGAGATGATCCGGATCGTCGCCCCGACGAACGCCTGGATCCTCATCATGGGGGAAAACGGCACGGGAAAGGAGCTCGTGGCCCGGTCGATCCACTACCAGAGCAAGAGGGCCAGGCGGCCCTTCATCGAGGTGAACTGCGCGGCCATCCCCGAAGAGCTCATCGAGAGCGAGCTGTTCGGCCACGAAAAGGGCTCCTTCACGGGCGCCACGGCTAAAAAGCGCGGCAAATTCGAGCTTGCCCACGAGGGGACCCTCTTCCTCGACGAGGTGGCCGACATGAGCCTCAAGGCCCAGGCGAAGATCCTGCGAATTCTCCAGGAAAAGAAATTCGAACGAGTGGGCGGCAACAAGTTCATCGACACGGACGTGCGGGTGCTCGCGGCGACAAACAAGGACCTCGAAAAGGAGATGGAGGCAGAGCGGTTCCGGCAGGACCTCTACTACCGCCTGAACGTCATCCCCCTCACCATTGCCCCGCTCCGAGACCGCAAGGAGGACATCCCGATCCTCGCCGCCCAATTCGTGAACGACTTCTGTGTGAAGGAGGGCGTCGAGCCGAAGGCCATCTCCGATGACGCCATCGAGGTCTTCATGGAGCATAGCTGGCCGGGCAATGTCCGGGAGCTCAAGAACATCATGGAGCGACTCGTCATCATGACGCAGGGCGCCGAGATCACCGCCGACGACATCCCGCCCCTCTCGAAGGAAGTGCAGACCGGAGAGGCCATGGACACCATCTTCACGTACAACTCCTTCCGGAAGGCCAAGATGGAATTCGAAAAGAAGTTCATCATGAAGAAGCTGCAGGAAAACGAGGGGAACATCTCCAAGACGGCAGACTCCATCGGGCTCGAACGCAGCAACCTCCACCGCAAGATCAAGACGCACAGCCTGGAAGCCAAGAAAGATTAGACGCTGAGACGGCGAGACCCTGACAGTGCAAGGCCCCGGCAAACCCGGGGGCGTCTCGTCTTTCCCGCCCCGCACACGGGTCAGTTCTCCGCCTTCGCCGGTTCCTCGGCCTGCTCGATAGGCAGCTCGAACGCCACGACTGTGCCCCGGGGCTCGTTGTCGGCCACGGTCACGGAGCCCCGGTGCTCGCTGATGATGGAGCTGACGATAGCAAGCCCGAGACCGGAGCCCGATTTCTTCGTCGAGTAGTAGGGCTCGAACATCTTCGCTTTGTCCGCGCGGGATACCCCGGTCCCGTTGTCCCGGACCTCGACCCGGGCCCGACGATGCTCACGGTCGTGCATCGTCTCGATTTCTATCTTCCCCGCCCCCCGGCTCATGGCGGCCACGGCATTGTCCAGGAGGTTGATCATGACGCGCTTGATCTGCTCGGCATCCAGCCTGAACCGCGGCATCTCCGCATCGGGCCGGTAATCGAAGGCGATCTCCTTGTGGGCGTCCTGGTAGAGGACCACGGCGTCCCGGATCACCCCGTTGAGATCGCCGGGCGTCAGGTTGGCCACGGGCATCCGCGCGTAGCGCGAGAACTCGTTGACGAGGTTTTTCAGGACGTCGACCTGGCTGATGATCGTGCCGGTGCATTCCATGAAGACGGCCTCGTCCTCCCCGATCTTTTCGCCGAACTTGCGCTGCAGCCTCTGCGCCGAGAGCTGGATGGGCGTCAACGGGTTCTTGATCTCATGGGCGATCCGGCGGGCCACCTCGCGCCAGGCTGCGATGCGCTCCGCACGCTGCAGCTGGGTGATGTCCTCGAAGACGACGACCATGCCCATGTAGTCGTTGTCGTCGTCGAGCAGCACCGTCGTCGTCACCAGCAGGGTGAGGGCACGGTCCTTGAGGGTGAGCGGGATCTGCTTCTCCACGTATCCCGTCTCAACCCCGGTGATCTCCGTGAGGATCTCGCGGACGAGATCCAGGTGGCCGGGCTGGAGCACCTCCTCGTAACGGTGGTTCAGGACTTTCTCCGTCTTGATGTCGAGCAGCCTCTCGGCGGCCCGGTTGACCGTCGTGATGACCCCCTCCCGATCGATGGCCACCACGCCCGCCGAGACGTTGCGAAGCACCGTCTCCATGTACTTGCGGCGCTGTTCCAGATCGAGGTTGGCCTGTTCGAGGCTCTCCTTGCTGACCTTCAGGTCTCCCGTCATCCGGTTGAAGGAGTTCACCAGGACCCCGATCTCGTCGTCGGCCACGACGTTGATCTTATAGTCCAGGTTCCCCTGGGCGATGGCGTGGGTCGCCTCGGCGAGGTCCTGCACGGGCTCCGTGATGCCCTTGGCAAGGAAGAAACCGAACCAGGTGGCCGAAAAGATGATCAGCAGCGTGACGACGAAAAGGATGACGATGTAACTTGTCTTGATGGGGTTCTTGAGCAGCCTGAACTGCTTGTACTCCTCGTTGATTCGGGAAATCGTCGTCATCTTGTCGACGAGCCCCTTCGGGACGTAGCAGTTCACCACGACGGCCCCGACGATGACCGTCGAGCCGGCCGTGACGTAGACGGGCGATATCCCACGGATGAAATCCCCGAGACCGACGGACTGCATCGTCGTAAACTGCCTGCCTGCCCGAATGTCTTCCCGGAGCTTGGGCGAGAGCCCGAGCTCCGGGATGTCGGGATTGCCCGGGTCCTTGAAGACGATCTTGTCCGTCTCCTCGTTGAAGTAGACCTCGATGAGACCGAGCTTGTAGATTCGCTGGCGCTGCTCCACCAGGGACCGCAGATACTCCAGGCGGTCCTTTTCGAAGAGACGGTTCTTGGTGATGTCGGCGCTCAGCTGCTCGGCGTAATACTTCACGTTCTCCGAGGTCTGCTGGTAGTAGTTCTGGGCCAGCTCGAGGGAAAGGTTCAGGGCGCCGCCCACGCGGATGTTGAACCAGTTGTCGATACTGTAGGACAGGAAGTTGGTGGCCACCAGGAACAGGATGAAGGTCGGCACGAGGCTGAGCGTCACGAAGGCGGCAACGAGCTTGGTGCGGAGCTTCGAGCCCGGGATTCCGCGGCGCCTCTCGTATACGAGCTTGACGATGTTGCGGACGATGAGAAAGATCAGAAGCAGGACGAGGATGATGTTGACGTTGATGAGGCCGAAGATGACCACGTCGCGGAAATCGGGGACGAGGGTCTCCTTGCTGAAGATACTGGTCTCGATGAAGGTCAGCAGGACGATGCCGATGACGGTGGCGGCGATGATGATCCGCTCGCGCCGTCTGCGCTTCATCTCGGCCGTGAGGAGTGCCTGCTGTTTTTCGACTTTCTGGTCCATGGCTGCGGGTCGGGGCCCGGCGTCGCGCGCCCCCTCAGGCAAATACATGGTAAGCGAAAACTTGTAAAGGACAATCGGAGACGGCAACCGACCGAGGGTCCGGGGCAAGCGGCATTCGAAGCCTTTCGCCTCAGGCCGGTCCAGAAAGGATCATGTCGCGGCGGCGGCGGCGGGTTTCGCGTCGGGCACGCGGTCCCCGTGAACATCCGCCCGGGAGGCGGGGTGGGGGTGGGGAACGATCTCCCAGCTGTCCTCGCCGGCAAGCAGCGCCTTCAGAAGCTGGGTGTTGAGTCTGTGGCCCGATTTGTAGGCCGTGAAGTGGCCGAGAATCGGCATGCCGATGAGGTACAAATCCCCCACGGCATCGAGGATCTTGTGCTTGACGAACTCGTCGGGCGAGCGGAGCCCTTCCTTGTTGATCACCCTCTCATCGTCGAGGACAACGGCGTTCTGCAGCGAGCCGCCGAGGGCAAGCCCCTTCGCCTGCAGATACTCCACGTCTCTCAGGAATCCGAAGGTCCTGGCCGAACTGATCTCTTTTTCGTAGGCTTCGGGGGTAAAGACCATGTGGAAACTCTGCGTCCCCACGGCGGGATGGGGAAAATCGATTTTGTAGGTGATGCGGAAATCGGGGGACGGCTCCAGCATGGCCATGCTCTCCCCCTCGGAGACGGAAACGGTCTTTTTGACCTTGAGATACCGGCGGGGCTTTCGGAGCGTCTTCAGGCCCACTTTCTTCAGGGTGCTGATAAACGGCTGGGAACTTCCGTCCATGATCGGCACTTCGAAGGTGTCCACTTCCACGACGGCGTTGTCGATCCCCAGGCCCCGGAAGGCCGAAAGCAGGTGCTCCACGGTGTGAACCCGGGTGCCGTTCACTCCGAGGGTCGTGGCAAGCGTCGTGTCGGTGACGTTCTGAATGTCGGCAGCGATGCGGTTGTCCGAGGTCACGTCCTTCCGTACGAACACGATCCCCGCATCCGCCTCGGCCGGCTTGATGGTCATGCCGACCTTCCTGCCGGAATGAAGTCCCACACTGCGGAAATTGATCTCTTCTTTAACCGTTTTCTGCCAGTACATCACATGTCCTTCAAAAAGGATGGTTTTGCCATGAGCAAGCGGTATGCCAGGGAAAAGGGAGGTGGAAAGAAGTCGAAGAAATGTATAACTTGTTTATATCATTAAATGTATCCGGTGATGAGTCGTGGACGGACGGCGTAACCGGCGCAACGGAAGAATCGAATTGTTGCAAGAAAGCCACAAGCCACGGGAAAAAAGAGTGTTCACTTTTCCTTATAGTACCGTTCCTTTTCGCTGAACAGGCATCCGCAGTACTTCTGGCGGTACATTCCCGACTCCCTGGAGCGGCGGTTTCCTTCCTCCCATCCGGCCCTGAAGTCCTGATAATAAAATGGGATCTTCATTTCCCGAGAGATGGCCTCCCCTGTCTGCCGGATCAGGTCGTGTTTCTGGTATCGACTGAAGAGCAGGGTCGTCGTGAATGCATCAAAAAACCCCTTGCGGGCCTGGGCGGCCGTACGTCGCAGCCTCACCTCGTAGCAGTAGCTGCAGCGGTCTTTGCCCATGTAAGACGTCTTGCGCAGGAAGTCCTCCATCGGATAGTCCTCGGCTTCCTCGACCGCAAGGCCCACCCGGGCCGAATAGTCCCGCAGCGCCTCGAGCCGCTTCCTGTATTCGAGATAGGGATGGATGTTGGGGTTGAAAAACAGCCCCTTGATGCCGCCCGCCTCTTTCCGAAGAATCTCAAGCGGGTAGATCGTGCACGGCGCACAGCAGATGTGGAGCAATAGCTTCATGGGCATATGGCTAAGGGCAAACGGCTTATGGCGAAGGGCTTACGGCTAAGGGCGGCCGGCACGATCTTTTCCGTCTTTAGCCTTGCGCCAGGCGGCTTATGCCTGCCTTTTCAGAACAACTCCTTTTGGTTGCCGCTCCAGGTCTTCCCGAAATGGTCGTAGGCGGCCTTCGTGGCGATCCGGCCGCGGGCCGTCCGGACGATGTACCCTTCCTGGACGAGGTAGGGTTCGTAGACGTCCTCGATGGTGTTGCGTTCCTCCCCGAGAGACGAGGCGAGACTGTCGATCCCGACGGGCCCCCCATTGAACTTGTCGATGAGCAGCAGCAGGAGCTTGCGGTCCATGACGTCGAAGCCCCGGTGATCCACTTCCAGGAACTCGAGGGCCCTCGCAGCCACGTCCTTCGTGACGACCCCGTCGGCCCTCACCTGGGCAAAATCCCGCACGCGCCGCAGGAGCCGGTTTGCGATGCGGGGCGTTCCGCGGGAGCGCCTGGCTATCTCGCCTGCGCCGGCATCGTCCACCGGAATGTCCAGGATCTTCGAGGAGCGGCGAACAATGGTGGCCAGTTCCTGGGCGTTGTAGAACTCGAGGCGGAAGCTCATGCCGAAACGGTCGCGAAGCGGCGAGGTAAGCAGCCCCGCGCGTGTCGTGGCCCCCACCAGGGTGAAGCGGGGGATATTGAGCTTCATGGAACGTGCCGACGGGCCCTGTCCGACGAGGATGTCGATGTGGTAGTCCTCCATGGCCGGATAGAGGATCTCTTCCACCACGTTGGGCAATCGGTGAATCTCATCGATGAAGAGCACATCGTGCTCCTGGAGATTCGTGAGGATCGCGGCGAGATCTCCCTGCCGTTCGATGACGGGTCCCGAGGTCACCTTGATGCCGACGCCCATCTCGCGCGAAAGGATGTAGGCCAGCGTCGTTTTCCCTAGGCCCGGGGGGCCCGAGAGCAGGACATGATCGAGGGCTTCGCCGCGCATGCGCGCCGCCTCGATGAAAACGGCGAGGCTGTCCTTCACCCGCTCCTGCCCGACGTACTCGGCAAG
>Ga0255344_1000097_pt1:32500-144654 | contig 144654 bp, 131 predicted proteins | sample wastewater_treat_5_FD_192414 | JGI IMG/M metagenome (GOLD analysis project Ga0255344, IMG submission 192414) | Wastewater microbial communities from Lulu Island WWTP, Vancouver, Canada - plant18 | ecosystem: Engineered > WWTP > Wastewater > Unclassified | place: Canada: Vancouver...
CACTGTACTCATCGGCCGAAGCCGACTTTCTCGTACGACTTGCATGTGTTAGGCACGCCGCCAGCGTTTGTTCTGAGCCAGGATCAAACTCTCCAGTTTTTATCCTAGATGATTTTGATCGAATCAAATCACTCAAAGCGGACCCAGAAAAACATCCTTCCCTGTATTCAATTGTCAAAGACCTCTGAAAAGAGCCTATACGTTTAGTTTAAAGGCCTTCTCTTGTCAAGAACTTTTTCGACGGAAAAGCAAGCCGTTCCGTCACCGGAAAGGCACTACTATACTCGACATGATAGATATGTCAAGCAAAAATTTCAAAAATTTTTAGTACCCGTGAGATCGTCCCCAAGGCTGCGAACAGGGGGACTAGCGTACGACGATGCGGAAGAACGTCTTCTTGCCTTTTCTCAGCAATATCTCACCGTTTTGTGTAATATGCCACAGGCCGATCTTTTCGTCAAATGTTTTTATGGGCTCCCCGTTGACGTATCCCCCGCCCTGCTCGAGGTTGCGGCGAGCCTCGCCGCGGGACTTGCAGAGCCCGGCCTCGTGGAAGAGCTCGAAGGCCGGGATGCCTTCCTGGCCGAAGTCCTCCCGTCGCTTCTCGACGGACGGGATGGCCGAGACGTCGGCCTGCGCCTTCTCGCGCGGGATCGAACTCGAGGGAAAGAGCGAGGCCTCCACGGGCTTCGCCCCGAAGGCTGCCGACGAGGCCCGCCAGGCCGCGACGGCCGCCTGCTCCCCGTGAGTCACCTTCGTGGCCTCGAAGGCCAGCACCGCCTTCGCCTGGTTGAGGCCGGCGTCGCTCAGGTTGCGAACCTCCCGGATCTCCTCGATCGGCAGGAAGGTAAAGAGGGCCATGAAGCGCTCCACGTCGGCGTCCGTCGAATTGATCCAGTACTGGTAGTACTCGTGGGGCGAGGTGAAGGCGCTGTCAAGCCAGACGGTTCCCTTCTCCGTCTTGCCCATCTTGGAACCCGTGGAGGTCGTGATCAGGGGGAAGGTAATGCCGTAGGCCTGCTTGCCCTCGACGCGGCGGACGAGGTCGATGCCGGCCACGATGTTTCCCCACTGGTCGTTTCCGCCCATCTGAAGGAGACAGTTCTCTTTCTGAAAGAGGTACAGAAAGTCGTAGGCCTGGAGCAGCATGTAGTTGAACTCGATGAAGTTCAGGCCCGTCTCTAGACGCATGCGGTAGCTCTCGGCCGCCAGCATCCGGTTGACGCTGAAGTGACGGCCGATGTCGCGCAGGAACTCGATGTACCTCAGGGGCAGGAGCCAGTCGGCGTTGTTGACCAGAAGAGCCCTCCCCTCCCCGAAATCGAGGTACTTGGAGAGCTGCCCCTTGATCGCCTCGGCGTTGGCGTTGACCTTCTCCCGGGAGAGGACCTGGCGCATCTCGGTTTTTCCGCTGGGGTCGCCGATCATGGCCGTTCCGCCGCCCACCAGGGCGATGGGCCGGTGGCCGCTGCGCTGCATGTGGGCAAGGGACATGATGGGGACGAGGCTCCCGATGTGGAGGCTCGTTGCCGTCGGGTCGAAGCCGATGTAGCAGGTCACCCGCGTTTCGGCCAGGATACGCCGGGCCTCGGCCTCGTCGGTCACCTGCTCGATGAAACCGCGCTCACTCAGAATGTCGTATACGCTTTTCATCAGACACCTCGTGCGTGCATAAGGCAAAAGGCGAAAGGGGGCTCAATTTCTCGCCCTCTCCTTCGCCCCTGGCCTTTACCCCTTTGCCGTCATTCTTTCAAGCGCAGATTCACCCGCTTGATGGCTCGGGCCCTGCCGCTCTGCGGGTCCACATCCACAACGACGCCCTGCAGCCGCACGTCCCCACGGGCAACCTCGAAGCGGCAGGGCATCCCTGTGAGGAACCTCTCAACGATCATGTCCTTCTCGATCCCGATGACGGAGTTGTGGGGGCCCGTCATCCCCGCGTCGCTGATGTAGGCCGTCCCTCCGGGAAGGATCGTCTCGTCGGCCGTCTGCACGTGGGTGTGGGTCCCCAGGACGGCGCTGACCTCCCCGTCCAGGAACCGCCCCAGGGCCTGCTTCTCCGAGGTGGCCTCGGCGTGCATGTCCACGATAACGGCCGGCGTCTGCTGCCGGAGACCCGCCAGCAGCCCCTTCGCCACGCGAAAGGGGCAGTCTGCCGGGTGCATGAAGACCCGCCCTGCCAGGTTGACCACGGCGACGGGGATTCCGGCGGCCGTTTTCACGACGGCATGCCCGATCCCGGGGCATCCTTCCGCGTAGTTGGCCGGCCGCAGGAGGTTCGGATAGTCGTCGATGAAGCTCAGGGCCTCCTTCTTGTCCCAGACATGATTGCCCGTCGTGAACAGGTGGATGCCGCACTCCAGCAGTTCGTCCAGGGTGTCGCGGGTGATGCCGAAGCCCGCGGCGGCGTTCTCGGCGTTGGCGATGACGAAATCGACGCCGTGCTCCCTGACCACTCCCGGCAGGAGCTCGCGTACGGCACGGCGGCCGGGCCGTCCGACAATGTCCCCGATGAAAAGTATCTGCATGGAGCCCGTCTTACCTCGCGAAGTCCGTCACCCTCGTTTCACGGATGACGGTGACCTTGATCTGGCCCGGATAGGTCAACTCGGACTCGATCTTCTTGACGATGTCCCTGCAGAGGATGAGGGAATCGTCGTCGGAGATCTTTTCGTTCTGCACGAGGATCCGGATCTCCCTGCCCGCCTGGATGGCAAAGCACGACTCGACGCCGTTGAAGGACTTCGCGATACCCTCGAGCTCCTGGAGCCGCTTCACGTACGTCTCGAGCATCTCCCGTCGCGCGCCGGGGCGGGCCGCAGAAAGGGTGTCGGCCACCTGGACGAGAACCCCCAGCAGGTTATTGTTCCGCCCGTCGTCGTGATGGGTGGCAATCGCCTCGACGATGCGCTCGTGCTCGCCGAAACGCTTGGCGAAATCCGCGCCGAGTTCGGCGTGCGTCCCCTCCAACTTGTGGTCCACGGCCTTGCCGATGTCGTGCAGCAGCCCGGCCCTCTTCGCCTCCCGCACGTCAAGCCCCAGCTCCGAGGCCATCATGCCCGTCAGATGGGCCACCTCGATGGAGTGCTGCAATACGTTCTGGGAAAAACTCGAGCGATACTTGAGCTTGCCCAGAAGGGTGATGATCTCGGGGTGGATGTCGTGGGCGCCCACGTCGAAGGAAGCCCGTTCGCCCGTCTCCTGGATGATCTTGTCCACTTCGCTCTGCACCTTGCGGACCACGTCCTCGATTCGGCCGGGATGAATCCGGCCGTCGCTGATGAGGCGCTCCAGGGAGATCTTCGCCACCTCCCGGCGCACGGGATCGAAGGCGGAAAGCACCACCGCCTCGGGCGTGTCGTCGATGATGAGATCGACGCCCGTCGCCGCCTCGATGGCCCGAATGTTGCGGCCCTCGCGGCCGATGATCCGCCCTTTCATCTCGTCCGTCGGGAGATTGACGACCGACACGGTACTCTCGGCCACGAAATCCCCGGCATAGCGCTGGATGGAATAGGCGATGATCTCCTGGGCCTTCTTGTCGGCGATGCGCTTGGCCTCTTCCTCGGCCTTGCGGATGAGGATGGCCGCTTCGCGCTTGGCCTCGGCCTCAAGAGACTGGATGAGCTGGGCCTTCGCCTCTTCGGCCGTGAAGCCGGCGATCCTCTCGAGCTTCTCCTTCTGGTCGTCGATAATGCGGTTGAGGCGTTCGTGCTTTTCGTGCAGGGCGTTTTCTTTCTGCTGGAGCCCCCTTTCGCGGTTCTCGATATTGCTTTCCTTCTGGACGAGCAGATCGATGCGTTTCTCCTGGTTCTCCTCCTTGGAGCGAAGGCGCACCTCGAGCTTGTCGAGCTCGGCCTTGCGGTCCCGGGCCTCCCGCTCGAACTCGGCCTTCGTCCTCAGCAGGCTCTCCTTGGCCTGCAGGACGGCCTCCTTCTTGATGTTGTCGGCCTCTTTCTTGGCCTCCTCGACGATCCGGACGGCAAGATTCTCCGAAGACTGCTGTTCCTTGCGGGTGAGCATCCTCCGCATAAGATACCCGAAGGCGATACCCGCGATGAGCGACGCGATGGCGATGATAACGGGTAAGAAGTCCAAACGAGGTCACCTCCTTGTCCAAGATGGCATAGGAAGACCGATGCGTTTCGTACGATCCTTCCGGTTCAATGCCGTGGGATAAATCCGGGCGGGACTCAATGAAGGGCAAACAGAAGCGATATCGAAGGGTTATTCCTGCCTGGCGGAGAATAAAAGAATCCCCCGCCTATGCCGTGTTAACGAATAACCTTGAACCTTGTCAACAAGGTGGGTGCCCTGTGTGTGGAGTCAGGCTTTCCTCTCGGGAACCTGCACACGTCCGACCAGGGAGGGCTCCCCGTGATTAGGTGTTAGCTCAAAGGATTTTGTTAATCACGCACATCGCAGGGGAATGTTCTTCCCGTTCCCTTCCCGGTCGATGAGATGAATCAACTCCTCGGACCGGGTTTCCAGCTGATTGCAGATCGTCTCCTGCTCGCCCCGCAGCCGTATCAGTTCATCGGCCATATTCAGGGCAACCAGCAGGACGATGTTCAGAGTCGTCAAGTTTTTTGAGGCTCGCTTGATATCCTCCGCTTTGCCGTTGATATGCTCCACGATCCTCAAAACATGGTCATCACTGGCATCACTCAGCACGGAGACGTTATGACCCATGATTTTTAGATCAAACCTTTTTTTCAAACAACAACCCCGATGTCTGCTCTGATGCGTTTATATCCTCCAGCAAATCCAGTAGAGTGTCCACCTTCTGTTTGACGGAATCCCTTTCCTCGTTGAGTTTGGCGATCTTGCTGTTTGCCTCCCTGATTTCTCCGCTCTTTATTTCGACCAGCTCTTCTAACTCCCTTAATCTCTTCTTCAGTGCCTGATGTCCCTCGACGAGTCCCTTGATCCTCTGTTCGAGTTCCCTGAACTTGACGAGTTCCACGATGCCGTTCTACCTCTCCTCCGTGCCTCCCGGATCGAGCCGGGGAAAAGCCTTGCTTTGATTGAAGCTTATGTTCATATTTCCCAAAAAGTCAAGCGGCTTTTTCTCTTCCGGCACCCCTCTCCCCAGCGTTTCGAAGTAGGCCGAGAGCGCCCCGAGCACATTGCCCTTTCCGGTGATCGTCCCCGCGTCCTTCCGGAAGACCGCGCTCCCCCTGAGCCCTCGGGTGTACCAGAACAGATGCTTCCGAAAGCTCTTCACTCCCGTGACTTCCCCGTAACGCCCGACAGACAGCTCCAGATGCTCCGCGATGATGCACCTCTTCTCGTCAAGCGTTGCAAGTTCGATGCCCTCGCCGGCAAAAAACCGGAGCGTGTTGCGGAAGATCCAGGGGTTCCCGAGGGCCGCACGCCCGATCATGACCCCGTCGCACCCCGTTTGCCCGAGCAGGGCCGAGGCATCCCCGGGGGACTCGACGTCTCCGTTGCCGATGACCGGGATTTTCAAGGCCGCCTTGACCCCGGCGATCACGGACCAGTCGGAACGGCCACCGAACCCCTGGACGGCCGTCCGCGGGTGGACGGCAACGGCATCGGCGCCTTCCCCCTCGGCAATCCGGGCGATCTCGAGGGCGTTTTTCTCCTTCGGGGACCAGCCCGACCGGATCTTGACGGTCAGGGGAATCCGGATGGAGCGCCGCGCTTCCCGCACGATGAGACGGACCCGGTCGGGCTCCCTCATCAGGGCCGCTCCTGCGCCCCGGCGTATCACGGGCTTCACGGGGCAGCCCATGTTGATGTCCACGGCGTCGGCAAGGCTCCTGCTCTCGATGATCTGTGCAGCGTCGGCCAGCACGCCGGGGTTCGAGCCGAAGATCTGCGCGATGAGAGGCCTGTCACCCGGGCCGCTGCGCAGGATATCGAGGGTCTTTTTCTGCCCTCTTGCGATGCCGTCGGCACTCACCATCTCCGAATAGCAGAGGCCGCAGCCGAAACGCCGGACGATCGTCCGGAAAGGCAGATCCGAGATCCCCGCCAGGGGCGCAAGGATGAGGTTGTTGGGAAGGTGAAGGCTGCCGATCTTCATCGCCGCTTTTCCTGGAAAGATTGCCCCGTCCTGCGGGGACTCGCGGTCCGGGCCCGGACCACAGTTCCGTTTATCAGCGCGAGCCCCGCAGGTTCTCTTTCAGTCTCGCTTCGACAAACTGCGTCGCCCGGGCCAGATCGTCGGGCGAGTTGATTCCCATGACCTCGCCGGGGTCGGGCGCGATGACGGAGGCCGTCCGGACGCCCTTTCTCCGCGCGATGGCGAAGATATCCGTGAAGTAATACTCCTTCTGGGCGTTGTCGTTCCCGATTTCGCTCACCGCCTCGAAGAGAAAAGGGTTCTCGGCGCAGTAGATCCCCGTGTTGATTTCGCGGATCTTCCTCTGCTCCTCCGTCGCGTCGCGGTGCTCCACGATCCCCAGCACGTTGTCTTCGGCGTCCTTGACGATGCGGCCGTAGCCGAAGGGGTCTTCGAGAAGCGTCGTCAGCACCGTGATGGCCGCGCCGGTGGCGCGGTGGCGGTCCATCAGGTCCCGGACCGTAGATGCCTGCAGAAGAGGCACATCGCCGCAGAGGATCAGGATGGTCCCGCGGTAGCCGGCAAAGGCCTCCCGGGCCTGCAGAACGGCATGCCCCGTCCCGAGCTGCTCGCGCTGGTAAACGAACGCGAGGCCCCGGTTTCCGTAGCGCGCCTCGACAAGCTCCGCCTGGTGGCCGATGATCAGGGCGATCCGGGCCGATCCCATCTGCTCGGCGAGGTTGAGGACATAGTCCAGCATGGGCCTCCCGGCCACGGGGTGGAGGACCTTCACCAGGTCCGATTTCATCCTCGTGCCCTTGCCGGCAGCGAGGATCAGCGTTGCAAATGCGCTGTGGTCCGTCTTCATCCCAAACCCTATCCTTCTTTCTGGTTTCTCTGCGGACAAGCTTTTCAGGTTGCTCCGTGCATGCAATGTGCCTCTTGCCGTTCCAACCCTCTCACCTTCTTCCCTTCTTCCGCGCGGCTCACGGCCCGCCGGGCGGACGCTGCGGCTCCGGCGGTCCTTCCTCCTTCTTGGCGGCAGAGGCCCCCGCCGTCAGGACGATCTGAACCTGCTTGATGGATTTCATGTCGGCATCCTCGATGACAAACTGCACGCTTCCCTCACGGAACTGTTCCATCCTGCGTGGGACACGCCCCATCTGGTGGAGAAGGTACCCGGCCAGGGTTTCATAAGGCCCTTCCGGAATACTCAGCGGGACGATCTCCTGCAGCCGCTCGATGCCGATGCGCGCGTTGACCAGGTACTGGCCTGCGCCCAATCGCCTGCAGGCGCGTTCCCGCTTGTCGTACTCGTCGCGGATGTCCCCCACGATTTCCTCGAGGATGTCCTCGATGGTCACGATGCCAACGGCCCCGCCGTACTCGTCGACGGCCACCGCCATCGGCTCGCCGAGCTTCTGCATCTCGATCAGAAGCGCCCCGGCAGGCTTGCTGATGGGGACGAAGAGGGCCTGACGCAGGACGTCGCGGACGGGCCGGGAGGCCGAGTCCGGCATCGCCTTCAGGATGTCGAAGGCGTTGACCAGCCCGACGACATTGATCCGATCCTCCTGGAAGACGGGAAACCGGGAAAAACCCGTCTCATTGATGAGTTGCAGGGCGTCCCCGAAGGTGTCCTCTTCTTCGAGGGCTGCCACGTTGGAGACGGGCACCATGACCTTGCCCACCCTTGTCTCGGAGAAATCGAAAATCCGATCCACCATTTCCTTCTCCGATCGCCTGACGTCGCTCTGTCTGGCCTCATCGTGCAACAGGTGCTTGAGGCCGTCCTTGGTGATGTAGTGCACGGCGGTCTTGCCCCGCTCCCCGGCGAGGACGTAAATGGTGCCGCGGGCGATCTTCGAAACCACGTAGACCAGGGGGTAGAGCAGCCGGGAGGACACCCAGATAAAGGGAGCGATGATGACGGCTTTCCGCTCCGCGCTGCGGCGGAAATAGCTCTTCGGCACAATCTCGCCGAAAATCAGGATGATCGGGATCATCACCGCCACGGAGACCCACTCGCCCCTCACCGGTCCCAGCCAGGCGATGGACAGGGATGTTGCGAGTGCCGTGCTCGTGATCACGCACAGATCGGTGCCCGTGAGGCATGTGGCCAGAAACCACTCCGGGTTATCGATCAGCCGCAGGGCGATCGCCGCCCGCTTCGATCCGGCCTCCGACTTCTGGCGGATACGGTGGACATCCGCCGCAATCAGGGCCATTTCCCCCCCGGAGAAAAGGCCTTCCAGGATGATGCACACCAGGATCGGCAACAGGAGGAAGAAGTCACTCATCGCCCTTCGCCTCCCTGCTCACCCGTACGCTCAGGATGCGCGTGCCCTTGACCTTCCGCACGACGAGGTGAAGCCCGTCCACGTTGACCTCGTCACCCCGGGCCGGCAGCTTCCCGAAGAGATGCAGCACGTAGCCGCCGACGGTCCCGAAATCCTCCGACGGGAGGGTGGCGCCCGCAAGGCGGTTGAACTCCTCGATGGAGAGGGCCCCCGAGACCATCAGGGTCCTCTCGTCGATCCGGTGGAAGGGCCTCTCACGGGTGTCCCGCTCGTCGTAGATATCGCCGAAGAGGGCCTCCAGGATGTCCTCCATCGTCACGAGACCCGAAATGCCCCCGTATTCGTCGACGACGACGGCCATGTGCATGTTCCGCTTCTGAAAATCCCGGAGCACCTGGTCGGCCCCGCGCTCTTCCGGAACGAAGTAGGGTTTGCGCAGGAGGGCCTCCACCGAGGCCGGGGTCTTTCCCTCTCCCATGAGACCCAGCAGGTCCCGCGCATAGAGGATTCCGACAATGTCATCGGGGCCGGTCCTGTACAACGGGATCCGCGAATAGCCCTGTTCGACGATCTCCCGGTGCAGCGCCTGCGGGCTCGTGGACAGGGGCAGGCTGAACATGTCCACCCTCGGGGTCATGATGTCGCTGACAGGCGTGTCCGCCAGATCGAAGACCCTGTGGATGAGGTCGCGCTGGCCTGTTTCCAGAATGCCTTCTTTGTGCCCGGCGTCGACAAGGCTCCGGAACTCGTCTTCCATGAGGGCTTCTTCCCCTGCCGGCTCCCTGGCTCGCAGAGGGCCCAGGATGAAACCGGAAATCTTCTCGAGAAGCCACACCAGGGGAAACTCCACCCGCTGGAGGAGACTCATGAACGGCGCCACCATGGAGGAGATCTGCATGGAGTAGGTCTTCCCGAAGATCTTCGGGATGGCCTCGCCAAAGAGAACCAGCACCGGGCCCAGCACGGCAACGGCGATCCACTCGCTCCGCTCGCCGAAGAGGCGGATGAAAAACGCGGCGGCCGTTGCGGACAGGACGACGTTGACGATCTCGTTGCCGGCGATGATGGTGACCAGAAGACGACGCGGTGTCTCCAGAAGCCGCTCGACGCGGGAGAGAAACGGGAAGCGCTCCTCACGCATCTTGTGAAGATGCAGGGAGCTGAGAGAGAAGAGGGCGGCCTCGGAGGACGAAAAGAAGCCCGACAGAAGCAGGCACAGTCCCATCAGGACAAGCTTGAATGTGGCGTATGGGTCCAAGCGCTCGCGTACCCGGGCTAGAAATGATTCAGGGGATTCAACGGGTTAACGACGGGCCGACTGTACCGGACAAAAGCTCAAAAGTCAAGGAGGGGCATCGCGCTGCATACCGTCGGAATCCGTTGACTTGACGCCCCTTTTCCGCTATGATGCTGCCCATCTTTCTGAATATTTTCCCTTTATATTCAAGGATTTCCGCGGTCGACAGGGGGCCGCGAGGAGGTGTTTCATGCCGGGGGTGCTGCTGGTCGGAAACGGAGCCCGGGAGCATGCGATCGCCGAGGCGATCATGCGCTCCGGCCATGATCCGAAGCTGTTTTCCTGCATGAAAACCAACAACCCCGGGATTGCGGCCCTGTCGTCGAAGTGCCTCGTCGGGCCCTACGAGGACCTTCCGGCGATCATGGCCTTCGCCAAAACCAACGGCTGCGAGTTCGCCTTCATCGGGCCCGAGGATCCCCTGAACCTGGGGGTCGTCGACGCGCTCACCGCCGCGGGCATTCCCGCCGTGGGTCCCAAGAGAAGGCTTGCACAGCTCGAGACGTCGAAATCCTTCACGCGGAACCTGGTGCGCAAGTACGGCATCCCGGGCAACCCGCGTTACGCAACGTTCACCTCGCTCGACGGCATTGCGTCGTTCCTCGAGGAGTTGCCCGGCGTCGTCGTGAAGCCGGACGGGCTGACCGGCGGAAAGGGCGTGAAGGTGCAGGGCGATCACTTCCAGACGAAAGCGGAGGCCTTAGACTACTGCAGGGAGGTCCTGCGGGAGCACCCCGTCGTGCTCATCGAGGAAAAGCTCGACGGGGAAGAGTTCTCCCTGCAGTGTATCTGCGATGGGAAGACCGTCGTGGCCACCCCGCCCGTGCAGGATCACAAGCGTCGCTTCGTGGACGACAAGGGCCCCAATACCGGCGGCATGGGCTCCTACTCGGATGCGGATCACTGCCTGCCCTTCATGCGGCCCGAGGACGTGGCCGAGGGACTCGCCATCACGCAGAAGGTGGCCGAGGCCATCCACAGGGAGACGGGCGACTACTACAGGGGAATCATGTACGGCGGCTTCCTCATCACCCGCGACGGCGTGCGGCTCGTCGAGTACAACGCGCGCTTCGGGGATCCCGAGGCGATGAACATCCTGCCGCTTCTCAAGACGGATTTCGTGGAGCTCTGCCGCGCTGTCGTAAACGGGACGCTGGACCGGCTCCCCGTGGAGTTCGAGAAGAAGGCCACCGTCTGCAAGTATATCGTACCGAAGGCCTACGGCCTTCCCAAGGACCACCCTGACGCGAAATCCACGTCGGCCAGGATCGACGTGGGCGGCACGGGTTCCGCGAGGCTCTACTACGCATCGGTTGACCGAAAGGCCGACGGGCTCTACATGACCTCCTCTCGCGCCATCGGCGTCGTGGGCATCGCCGAGAGCCTCGACGAGGCCGAGAGGATCGCCGAGGGCGCCATCTCGGCCGTGAAGGGACCCGTCGATCACAGGCCCGACATCGGCACGAAGGCGCTGATCCAGCGGCGCATCGACCACATGCAGCACTTAAGAAGACGATGAGAGGTTGAGAAGGTGAGAAGGTTGGAAGCGTTTTTCTTTCTTCCCCTCTCACCCTCTTACCTTCCCACCTTCTGAATCGAAAACAAGAGGGGCAACGAATGGGCAACAAGATTAAACGGGCGTTAATCAGCGTCACCGACAAGACGGGCATCGTGGAGTTTGCGAAGGGCCTGAAGGGCTTCGGAGTCGAGATCCTCTCGACGGGCGGCACGGCGGCCCAGATCAAGGCGGCGGGGATCGACGTGACCGATGTCTCGGCCTACACGGGATTCCCGGAGATGATGGACGGACGGCTCAAGACCCTGCACCCGAAGGTCCACGGGGGCTTGCTCGCGCTTCGCGACCACCAGGAGCACATGAAGTCGGCCGGGGCGCACGGCATCGAGATGATCGACATGGTGGTCGTCAATCTCTACCGCTTCGAGGACACCGTGGCAAAGCCCGGCTGCACCATCGAGGAGGCCATCGAGAACATCGACATCGGCGGCCCTACCATGGTCCGCTCGGCGGCGAAGAACTACCGCTTCGTCAGCATCGTCACGGACCCCGCGGACTACCCGAAGATCCTCGAGGAGATGAAGAAAACCGGCGGCGAGGTCTCCGAGCAGACCAACTTCACGCTCTCCACCAAGGCCTTCCAGCTCACGGCCCGCTACGACGCCGCCATCTCCAACTGGCTGGGCACCATCCTGCCGGGAGACGGCAGGAAGGATTTCCCCGACGTCTACACGATGCAGTTCCAGAAGGCGCAGGACTTGCGCTACGGGGAGAACCCCCATCAAAAAGCCGTCTTCTACCGCGAAGGGGTCCCGCTGACAGCCGGCATCGCCGGTGGCCGGCAGCTGCAGGGCAAGGAGCTCTCCTACAACAACATCATGGACAGCGACGCCGCCTGGCAGATGGCCTGTGACTTCGAGCTGCCGACGGCGGTCATCATGAAGCACGCCAACCCCTGTGGGGCCGCCACGTCCGGGGGGGATATCCTGGAAGCGTACAGGAAGGCCCTCGAGACGGACCCCGTTTCGGCCTTCGGCGGCATCGTGGCCGTGAACCGGCCCGTCGACGGAAAGGCCGCCGAGGAGATCGCCAAGCTCTTCCTCGAGGTGGTGATCGCCCCGGAGTTCGAGCCGGAGGCCCTGACGGTCTTTGAATCGAAGAAGAACCTGCGGCTCATCAAGGTGGATCCTTCCTGCGAGGCCGGGAGAGCCGGCTACGATTTCCGGCGCGTCGTCGGAGGGCTCCTCGTCCAGGAGCGCGACGCCGACGTCACGGACATCCGCAAGGCGAAGGTCGTCACGAAGCGCAAGCCCTCCGAAGAGGAATACCAGGCCCTGGACTTCGCCTGGAGAGTCGTCAAGCACGTGAAGTCCAACGCCATCGTGCTCGCCACGAGGGACAAGCTCGTGGGTGTGGGCGCGGGGCAGATGAGCCGCGTCGACTCGGTGAAGATCGCCATCATGAAGGCGACCGCCTCCACGAAGGGAACCGTGATGGGCTCCGACGCCTTCTTCCCCTTCCGGGACGTGGTCGACACGGCGGCCGGGGCCGGCGTGACGGCCATCATACAGCCCGGCGGCTCCATCCGGGACGAGGAGTCGATCCGGGCGGCCGACGAGCACGGGATTGCGATGGTCTTCACGGGAGTGAGGCATTTCAGACATTAAAACAGGCGAAAGGCTAAGGGCATAAGGCTTATGGTGAAGATCCTTGTCTTCTCCGCCATTTGCCGTTAGCCCTTTCCTTGAGCCAACAGAACGGAGCGGGCTGATGGAAAAGAAAAGCGACGTTCTGGTAAGCGTGCTGATGGGGAGCGACTCGGACCTTCCGATCATGAAGGAGGCCCTGGAGGCTCTCAAGAAGTTCGGCATCCCCTACGAGCTCTACCTCACCTCGGCGCACCGCACGCCGGAGCGGACGAAGGAGTTCGCCCTGAAGGCCGAGTCCCGCGGCGTCAAGGTCCTGATCGTGGGGGCCGGCGCGGCGGCCCACCTGGCCGGGGTGATTGCCTCGCTGACCCGGCTTCCCGTGATCGGCGTGCCCATCGACGCCACCTCGCTGGGCGGCCTCGATGCGCTGCTCTCCACGGTGCAGATGCCCGGGGGGATCCCCGTGGCCACCATGGCGATCGGAAAGGCGGGCGCCCGCAACGCCGCCCTCATGGCCGCACGCATCCTCGCCCTGAACGACGCCGCGCTGCGGAAGAAGCTGCAGCAGCACGCCGAGCAGATGGCCCGCGACGTGGAGGAGAAGCACAGGAAGCTGGAATGCTTATAAAGCAGGCGTAAGGCGAAGGGCAAAGGGCTTACGGCAAGGAAAGAGTGTGAGTTGACTTCCCCTGCCTTTAGCCCTTGGCCCTAAGCCTTTGGCCATCTCCTTTTGCCATGTCCACCATCATCAAAATCAATCCCGAGAAACTCGAGGCGGACAAGATCGATGAGGCCGTGGCGATCCTGAAACGCGGCGGCGTCATCGGTTTCCCGACGGAGACCTTCTACGGCCTGGGGGCCGACGCGCGCAACGAGGCGGCCATCGGGAAGATCTTCGACGTGAAGGGCCGGGACTTCCATCACCCGATCCTTGTCGTAATCGGCGAGCGGAAACACCTGGAGGTCTTTGCGGCGGACATTTCCGCGGAGGGAAGGACCCTCATGGACCGTTTCTGGCCCGGACCCGTTACGATCCTGTTCAGGGCCTCGCCGGCCGTCTCGCCGAAACTCACGGCCGGCAGCGGGACGATCGGCATCCGCCTCACCGGCCACCCGATTGCAAGAGAGCTGTCGCGGAGGCTCGGAGGGCCGTTGACCGCCACGAGCGCAAACCTCTCCGGCGCGCCGGAGTGTTCAACCGCGGCGGATGTGCTCTCCCAGCTCGGAGGAAAAATCGACGGACTTGTCGACGGGGGATCGACGCCGGGCGGGAAAGGCTCGACCATCGTGGATGCCGCCGGCTCCGCCGCCAGGATCCTGCGGGAAGGGGTGATCCCCGCCTCTCTCATCCGGGATACGCTGGAGAAGGCCGCGCGTGGCGGCTGACCCGGCGGGCACCCGGCCTCCGTTCAGCGGGCACGACTTCGATGTCAGGGAAGGTTCCCGCTGTGCGCCGATTATCCGTTGAAGATTCGGCCGATTTCCGATAGAAAAACGGGCATGGGTCAGAAGGGTCGCTCATTCGCGAAGGTTTACACGGGGAAGGCGCTCATCGCCGATCCCATCCACCAGTACGCGTGGTTCACCGTCCCCGATCCCGCCTGCCCCGGGGAAAAGACCGAGAGGGACCTCCTCGACACGCCCTGGCTCCAGCGGCTCCGGCGGATTCACCAGCTCCAGAGCGCGCGCTGGGTCTATCCCGCCGCCGAGCACACCCGTTTCCAGCACTCCCTGGGAACCATGCACATGGCGGGGGAATTCTGTCGGCATCTCTACCCCAGCCTCAAGAGTGTCTGCCCCGACGTCCCGTCGGCCAGTCTTGTCGAAGAGACGGGCCGGCTCGCGGGGCTCCTGCACGACGTGGGGCACGGCCCCTTCGGCCATTTCTTCGACGATCACTACCTGGACAGCTATGGCCTGACCCACGAAGACCTGGGTCAGAAGATCATCACGAAAAAACTGGCCGGAACGATTGCCGCCTTGAAGCGCAGTCCCACGGGCCCCTTCGCAAGAGGCGAAGCTGTCGACCCGGCGCATATCGCCTATCTCATCAAGATGCCGGGGGGGAGAGGCGCGGGGCAGCCGCGATGGCTGGAGCTTCTGCGGCAGCTCTTTTCGGGGATCTACACGGCCGACAACCTGGATTACGTCCAGCGTGATGCGTTCATGACGGGCTTTTCGCTGGACATGGTGGACATCTCCCGTCTGCGCTTCTACACGTTCTTCACCGAGCAGGGGATCACCCTGCACCAGGCGGGCATCTCGGCCCTGTCGCGTTTCCTCAATGCGAGGCTCAACCTCTACCGCAACGTTTACTACCACCGCACCACGCGGGCCCTCGACCTGCACCTGCAGGAGATCTTCCGCGACACCATGAACCTGCTGCTCCCCGGGGACCCCTCGAAGTCCCTCGGCGACTACCTCGAGTGCGACGAGTGGACTCTTTTCCGGAACGTCCAGCGCTGGCCCAGGGACGGGGATCCGCTGAAGAGGAGGCTCGGGCGGGAGTGGGAAAAGCTCCACAACCGGGAGGTCAAGTGGAAGATGTCCTTCGTCACGGAGCTGTCCGTCGACGAGCTGCCCCGGGGCATACGGTTCTCGGGCGAAAAGGACTACGAGGACGAGATTCGAAGGCACCTCCCCCGCGAACTGCGGAGGAAGCCGTTCCGTGTCGATCTGGCCACACAGGATCCGCGGCCCCTCAATCCGATCACGGAAGAGAACAGGCGGATCAACATCTACAACCCCTCCACGGGGACCACCTCCCCGGAACCCCTCGTGGACCTCTACCGCTTCATCCCGGCACGGGTGGTTCACTTCCGGGTCTTCGCCCTCACCCACGACCACGACGAGGCCATGGCCAGGGCCGCCGAAAAGGCGCTGGATTCCCTCGCAGGACAATCGAAAACGAATATCTGACGGATGGAAAAACGGGGGCCTCACCCTGCCCTCCCTGCCCCCTGCCCCCACAATTGACAGCCCCCCTTCAAGCTGTTAAAAGGGTTTCCTTCTTCTGAAAGGAATGTGCGTGGCCGCGAAGGAAACAACCGACATCACGCTCTTCGTCCGGACCTCCCACGAGGAGATCGTCCGCTGGGACCGCAGGCGCATCGTCGACGCCCTCATGCTGGAAACCGATGTCGATGCCGGCACGGCCGAAGCGATCAGCCTCGATGTGGAAAAGCAGATCATGGCCTCGGGCCTCACGCATCTCACGGCCCCGCTGATCCGCGAGCTCGTCGACGCAAAGCTGATGGAGCGGGGCCTCGAGCAGGCGCGCAGCATGCACATGCGGCTGGGCTTCCCGCTCTACGACGTCAGCCAGCTCATCCTCCACCGGAACAAGGAGAACGCCAACCTTCCCCACGGTCCCGAGGCGTCGAACCTGATCCTCGCCGAGGGCATCAAGAAAGAGTACGCCCTGCACGCCGTCTTCTCCCCCGAGGTCGGCGACGCACACGCGAGGGGCGACATCCACCTGCATGACCTGGGCTACGTCGACAGGCCCTACAGCTCGAGCCAGACGCTGGAGTTCGTCAAGAAATTCGGCATCTCCCTGCCGAACACCTTCTCGGCCTCGAAGCCGGCCCGGCATGCCGAGGTGCTGTTGGCCCACATGGTGCGCTACAGTGCCGTCCTGCAGGGGTGCTTCTCGGGAACGATCGGCTGGGATGCGGTAAACGTCTTTTTCGCCCCCTACCTGGCGGACCTTTCGGACCGTGACATCGAGCAGCTCGCCCAGATGCTCGTCTTCGAATTCTCACAGCTGGCCGTCTCGCGGGGCGGACAGGCCATTTTCACGGAAATCGGAATCGCCTGGGAGGTCCCCCGGCACCTGCGCGGCGTGCCCGCCATCGGGCCGGGGGGGGAGTTCACGGGCAGGCCGTACGGGGATTACGAGAAGGACGCCCAGCGGTTCGCCCGGGCCCTGTTTGAAATCTACAGGGGCGGGGATGCCCTCGGGAGCCCGTTCTTCTTCCCGAAGCCCCTGCTGCGGATCACCGAGGACTTCTTCCGGGCGCCCGGCCACGAGGAATTCCTCCTGCACGTCTGCGGCGTGGCCGCCGAGAAGGGAAATCCCCATTTCCTCCTCGACCGCGGCGGAACCCACAAGATCCTGCGCTGCTGCCGCCTGGACTTCGAGAACGACCGCCTCGCCCGGCAGGACGCCCTCAAGCCCTGGCAGATGCGGTACGCCTCCATCCAGAACGTGACGCTCAACCTGCCTCGCCTGGGCTATCTAGCCGGAGGCGACGACGCGAACCTCTTCTCGCTCATCTCGGAGCGCATGGAACTCGTCGCAAAGGCCCACGCCCAGAAGCGGCAGTTCATCGAAAGGCTGCTTGCCTTCGGCGACGGGGGTCCCCTGGCACTGCTGTCCATGGACTGCGAGGGCTCGCCCTATCTGAGACTGGAGCGGGCCACCCATCTGATCGGCGTGGTAGGGCTCAACGAGCTCGTGCAGGCGCACCGGGGACTCCAGCTCCATGAAGGCGAGAAGGCGATCGGGTTCGGTCTCGACGTCCTCGGCCACATCCAGAAGGTGGCGGCCAGGCTCGGCAGGAAGCACAACCTGCGGTTCATCCTCGAGCAGAGCCCCGCCGAGAGCACCGCCTACCGGTTCGCCCGACTCGACCTCAAGTATCACTCTCCCCTGTCGGGGCGCTTCGTGCGGGGCGACATCGCGCGGGGCGAGCTCTACTACACCAACTCGACCCAATTCAACATCGCCGCGAAGGCCGATCCGTTTCCCCGGATCGCGAGCGAAGGGCTCTTTCATCCTGTCATCGAGGGCAATGCGGTCTCGTCGGTCTGGCTTGGCGAATCCAGGCCGCCGGCCGAGACGCTCGCCCGGTTCGTGAAAAGGATGTTTCGGGAAACGACCGGCAGCCAGATCGTCTTTTCGCCCGAGTTCACCGTATGCCCCACCTGCCGGCAGACGACCCGGGGCATCAGGCCTTCCTGCTCCGACTGCGGATCGACTCGCGTGGAGGGGATCAGCCGCGTCGGCGGGTACCTGACGCACACCTCCCGCCTGAACCGCGGGAAGCTCGCCGAGCTTCGGGACACGCACCGCACCGAGTCCCTCCGGTGAAATCCATTCTATTCGTTTCGCCACTTTCCCACGCCGATGCCCTTCTGTTATCGAAGTGATGAAGTTATGAAGATAGGAAGCTCGGAAAAGAATGGAAATGGAGATTTATCCTATTGTCTCCCCGGTTTTCTTGACATCGCCGGGGCCGATGCCTAAATTGCAGGGCGAAGACGCTGAGGGCTCCGGGCGTCAGGGAACAAATCCTTTTTAAATCGGCATCATAAGGGCGGCCTCCCCCCGGGCCAAGGCGGGGAGTCGCTCGGGTTTCCACAAGGGGTCCCGGGTGGAGAACATCGACGATATCATCAGGCGTATCTTCCGCGAGAGCATCCAGGTCAAGGAGGCCTTTCTGCGGGACAACATCGGGAAGATCGCCCGCGTCGTCGATTCGATCACCGAGGCCCTCAAAAAGGGCAACAAGGTCCTGCTCTTCGGAAACGGCGGAAGCGCGGCGGATGCCCAGCACATCGCGGGCGAATTCGTGAACCGCTTCCTCATCGAGCGGCCGCCCCTGCCGGCCATCGCCCTGACAACGGACACATCGGTGCTCACGAGCATCGGCAACGACTACGACTTCGCAGACGTCTTCTCCAAGCAGATCCGGGCCCTCGGACAGGAAGGCGATATCGCGTGGGGGTTCAGCACCAGCGGCGGCTCCCCGAATGTCATCCGGGCCCTCGAGGCGGCCAAGAAGATGGGACTTGTCACGATCGGATTCACGGGACGCGATGGCGGCACGGTGGGAATGATTTCGGACCATCACATCAACGTGCCCTCCAACGTCACCCCCCGTGTGCAGGAGGTTCACATCGTCGTGTCGCACACGATCTGTGAACTGGTGGACTGGCGGCTTTTCCAGCGTCCCGATCACCGGTAGAAACTCAACAGGAAGACCAGTCAGACATGGGCAACAGATCGAGGCACAGAAAAGAGCACGGTGCCGCCCCGGCCGACACGCCGGATGTGGCGCCCGGCGCGGCTGCGGACGAGACGCCGGCCCCGGGGCCCGAGTCGCAGGAGGACCTTCGCGCGCGGCTGGAAGCCAGGGAGAAGGAGGCCGCGGAAAATTACGACCGCTACCTGCGGGCCGCGGCGGAACTGGACAACTACCGCAAACGGGCGGCCAGGGACAGGGAAGACTCGATCAAGTACGGCAACGAGAAGCTGATCAAGGACATCCTCCCCATCCTGGACAGCCTGGATCGGGCGTTAGAGCAGGCATCGGAGCTGTCGGCCCGGAACAACTTCGAGGCGTTCCACCAGGGTCTCGAGCTGATCCACACGCAGATCCTGGGCTGCCTGGAGAGGCACGGGGTCGCAAAGATCGCGGCCAGGGGCGAGGAGTTCGACCCGGAGAAGCACCAGGCCCTCATGCAGGTCGAGACGCCGGGGATGGAGAGCAACCGGGTCGTCGATGAATACGAGAGCGGATACACGCTGCACGGGAGGTTGCTGAGGCCTTCCAAGGTATCCGTTTCGAAAAACGTCTCACGGGACACGGAGGGGCAGTAACCCAGCACTTCGAGCAGTACAGGAGGTTTGAGCATCATGGGAAAAGTGATCGGAATCGATTTGGGCACGACGAACTCCTGCGTGGCCGTCATGGAAGGCGGTGACCCCGCCGTCATCGCGAACCAGGAAGGCAGCAGGACGACGCCGTCGATGGTGGCCTTCACCGACAAGGGGGAGCGGCTCGTGGGTCAGTCCGCCAAGCGGCAGGCCGTCACCAACCCCGAGAATACCGTCTACGCCATCAAGCGGCTCATCGGCAGGAAGTTCACCGCCCGGGAAGTTCAGTACGACAAGGGAATCGTTGCCTTCAAGATCACTGAAGCCCCCAACGGCGATGCCCAGATCACCATCCGGGACCGCAGCTACAGCCCGGCGGAAATATCGGCCTTCGTCCTCATGAAGATGAAACAGACCGCCGAGGATTACCTGGGGGAGAAGGTGACCGACGCCGTCATCACCGTTCCCGCCTACTTCGACGACTCGCAGCGCCAGGCCACGAAGGACGCCGGCAAGATCGCCGGTCTGAACGTCCTGCGCATCATCAACGAGCCGACGGCGGCCTCGCTCGCCTACGGTCTCGACAAGAAGAAGGACGAGAAGATCGCCGTCTTCGACCTGGGCGGGGGGACCTTCGACATCTCCATCCTGGAGCTGGGCGAGGGCGTCTTCGAGGTGAAATCCACCAACGGCGACACCCATCTGGGCGGCGAAGACTTTGACCAGCGCCTGATGGATTACATCTGCGACGAGTTCCAGAAGGAGCAGGGGATCAATCTCCGCAAGGACCGCATGGCCCTGCAGCGAATCAAGGAAGCCGCAGAAAAGGCGAAGATGGAGCTCTCGACGGCCATGGAGACGGACATCAACCTGCCCTTCATCACGGCTGATGCCTCCGGTCCCAAACACCTCCTCATGAAGCTCACCCGGGCCAAGCTCGAGGCGCTGGTGGAGGAGCTCATCCAGAAGCTCGTGCCCCCCTGCCAGACGGCCCTCAAGGACGCCGGGCTTTCCCCCAAGGAGATCAACGAGGTGATCCTCGTGGGCGGCATGACCCGGATGCCGCGCGTCCAGCAGAAGGTACGCGAAATTTTCGGAAAGGAGCCCCACCGGGGCGTCAATCCCGACGAGGTCGTGGCCGTGGGCGCCGCCATCCAGGCGGGCGTGCTGGCCGGCGAGGTGAAGGACGTGCTGCTGCTGGACGTCACGCCCCTCTCCCTGGGGATCGAGACGCTGGGCGGCGTGCACACGAAACTCATCGAGAAGAACACGACGATCCCGACTCGCAAGAGCCAGATCTTTTCCACGGCGGCCGACAATCAGCCCGCCGTGAGTATCCACGTGCTCCAGGGCGAGCGGGCCATGGCGGCGGACAACAAGACCCTCGGGCGCTTCGAGCTCGTGGGGATCCCGCCTGCCCCGCGCGGGATGCCGCAGATCGAGGTCACCTTCGACATCGACGCAAACGGCATCGTCCACGTCTCGGCCAAGGATCTCGGCACCGGCAAGGAGCAGAGCATCCGGATCACCGCCTCGAGCGGCCTCTCCAAGGAGGAGATCGACAAACTCGTGCGCGAGGCCGAATCCCACGTGGAGGACGACAGGCGCAAGAAGGACCTCATCGAGGCCCGCAACCAGGCCGACTCCCTCGTCTACCAGATCGAGAAGAACATCAAGGAGTTCGGCGACAAGATCGACGCCTCGGAAAAGACGAAGATCGAAGAACACGTGGCCAGGGTCAAAAAGGCCATGGAGGGCGACGACGCAGGGGCCATCCGCAGCGCCCAGGATGAACTCGCCCGGGCCTCCCACAAGCTCGCCGAGGCCATGTACGCCAAGACGGCGGGTGAGCAGCCCGGGGCGGGCCCCGGCGCAGGTCCTGAGGCCGGGCCCAAGGCCGGAGGCGCCAAGAAGGACGACAACGTCGTCGATGCCGAGTTCGAGGAAAACAAGTAGAATTCCGCGATCCCGTGAGCCCGGTGCTTCCAGCAAGTACCGGGCTTTTTGTTGCCGGGCAAGCCGGGGACCCGGGCGGCGGGCTCGAGACGAAAACTCCGGGGAAAGGGATCGGTTGAAATCGTCCTGCGAAAGGGTATATAGGTCGGGACGGAACGATGGATCCCTGTGACGGAACGCTGGAGCCCATGAAAAAGACCCTGTCCGCGCTGTTTCTCGCTTCGATCGCCCTGGTGTGCGCCTCCACGGCAGCGGCCCAGGCCGGGCCGGGCACCGAGCCGCCCGTCATCGGGGCGCTGCTGCCGCTGACGGGAAGGCAGGCCGCCCCGGGGAACCGCGCCCTCGACGGGATCCTCGCGGGGCTGGATCTCTTTGACGGGAACAGGGCGTTGGCCGTGCTGCGCATCGAGGACTACGAGGGCAGACCGGAAGAGGCCGCCCGGGCCGTGGAGCGACTCGCCGCCGAGCCCGGCGTCATGGCGATCATCGGTCCCCCCGAGGCCGACGCGGCGCGGGCAGCCGCCGAGGCGGCCCAGGCGGCGCAGATTCCTCTTCTCGTCCTGGGGCCCGTCGACCTGCCCGGGGTCCCGCGGGAGTTTGTCTTCAGCGAATTACGCTCCGACAGGAGGGAAGCAGTGGCCCTCGCCTCCTATGCCGTCAAAGACCTAGGCCTGTCCCGTCTCGCCATCTTCCATCCGAGTCATGCCTACGGAACGTCCATGGCCGGCGCGTTCCGGGAGGAAGCGCTCCGCCTGGGCGCCAAGGTCCGTCGCGTCCAGGCCTACAGGACGGATCAGACCGACTTTTCCGCCGAGATCCGCAAGCTGGCCGCCTTCCGGAACCCGCGGCCCCCGACGAAAAAGAGGGGGGTCGAAGCGGCGAAGCCCGCTCCTGCCCCCGCGCTCGATTTCGACGCCCTCTACATCCCGGACGCCTTTTCGAGGCTGCAGATGATCCTCCCGCAGCTCTCGTTCCACGATGTCCGGGGCGTCCAGCTTCTCGGCACGTCGCTCTGGTATTCCCCGGAGGGAATCCGCCGGGAGGCGGACTTTTTCGAAGGGGCGATCCTGACGGCCCCCTTCTTCGCCGAGAGCGACAAGCCGGCCGTGAGGGATTTCGCGGACACCATCTTCGGGGCCACGGGGCGGGAACCCGATTACCGCGAGGCGCTCGCCTTCGACACGGCCAGGATGCTCGGGGAGACCCTCCGGGACCGGGCCGTCAGGGACCGAAGGTCGCTGCTGGTCCGCCTGAAGCAGATCGAATCCTTCGAGGGTGTCACGGGCCGGGTGAGCGTTTCCAAGACGGGGGAGATGCGGCGGCGGCCCTTCATCCTGAAGGTGGAGGGAAAGAGCATTGTGGATATCACCCCGGCGTACTGACGGGGTTCGGGGAAGGAGCAGAGAAGGACATTCATGCGATTCTTGCTGACCAACGATGACGGGATCTACGCGCGCGGCCTGAGCGCGCTGTATCAGGAGCTGTCGAAGGAGGCGGACTGCATCGTGGTGGCCCCCGAGGTGGAGCAGAGTGCCGTGGGGCACGCGATCACGATCTCGCGGCCGCTCATGGTCCGCCAGGCCCGGAAGAACGGGCAGTTCATGGGCTGGGCCGTGACGGGGACCCCGGCGGACTGCGTCAAGATCGGTCTCCGGGAACTCTCGGACAAGCCCGTGGACCTCGTCGTCTCGGGCATCAACCTCGGGGCCAATGTGGGCATCAACGTGCTGTATTCCGGGACCGTCTCGGCCGCGACGGAAGGCGCGATTCTGGGGGTCCCCTCCATCGCCATCTCGCTGGGCACGCACAGTCGGAACGCGGACTTCGGCTTTGCCGCGCGCTTTGCCCGAAAGATCGCCCGCTTCATGCTCGAGCACAGCCCCAACCGCCGGATTCCCCTGAACGTGAACATTCCCGCCGTGCCGGAAAAAGACATCAAGGGGATTGCCGTCACCCGGCAGGGGCAGGCCAGGCTCATGGAGCAGTTCGAGAAACGGGTCGATCCGCGGGAGAACGTATACTACTGGCTTGCGGGGGAGACGCAGATCACGGACGCGGAGGACAACGGGACCGACTTCCTCGCCCTGCGCAACGGCATGATTTCCATCACGCCCATCTACTACGACATGACCCGGCATGACGTTCTGGACGAACTGAGGGGAACCATCGGGAAGCTCGCACCCTGAGAGCCGCAGGCCGTCCCTTCGGCGAATTCGGGGCGACAAGGTCCCGAGGCAAGGGGAATCCTACTGCCGTGCCTCGTCAGGAAAGGGGAAACGGGGGGATCTTTCAGCGGGTCAGCAGGACCGGAATCCGGCTCTTGCGGACGACATGGGATGTCGTGCTCCCGAGCAGGAGCTCCTTGAAGCGGCTGTGCCCGTGGGTCCCCATCAGCATCAGCTCCACGGCCCCTTCGTCGATGAAGTGGAGGATCTCCTTTTCCTCTTTCCCCCCCAGAACGATGGTGTCCCGGTCGATGAGATAATCCTCCAGGGTCGACTCCGCCTTCGCGCTCAGATCAGCCGAGAGCTTGGCCTGGTCCGTCACGATGAGAATCGTGAGCGGCCAGTGCGTCTTGTCGGAGAGTTCGGCGGCAATCTTCAGGGCGCGCTCGGCGGGGGGGCTGCCGTCGAAGGCGACGGCCATGCTCTCGATCTCGACGAATGTCGCCGGCGTCACCAGGACGGGCTTACCGGCCTTCCGCACCACCGCCTCGGCCGTGGAGCCCAGCAGCACGCTGCGGCTCAGGGGGTAGTGCTCGCCCCGCTGGGCCAGCAGGATGAGGTCGGCGCCCTGGCCTTCACGGACGATCTCCTCGTCGATGATCCCCGTGACCCTCTTGACATCGGACGTGAGCCCCTGTTTTTCGCAGCGCTCACGGAATTCCCGCAGGATGCTGTCGGCCCGGGCTTCGAGGGCCTTTTCGACGACGGAGAAGAATTCCGGGCCCGGAGACAGGCTCGCGGCGCTGCAGATGTCGTTGAGAACGGGGCCCTGGAGCACCTTGATGTCGACCACGTGCAGGCCCGTCAGGCGGGCGTCGAGCCTTCCGGCGATGTAGATTCCGTATTCGAGAGCCGTTTTGCTGTAGTCGGACCCGTCGGTCGGGACCAGGATCTCCCGGAACATCAGCCGTCCTCCTCGTCCTCGTCATCCTCGAGGCCCTCGGTCTTCGGCCCCGCGCCGTCCCCGGTCTTCTTCTCGAAGTCGCCCAGTTTCCGGAGCATCCGGTCGAACTCGTTTTCGTCGAGGTCCTCGTCGCCCTGTCCGACGGCCAGGGCCGCGGCCGTCCCGGCGGCAAGGAGCATATGGGCGCCGACCGTCTTTCCGCCCTTGAAGGTCGCCTGCTCCAGGAGTCTCCCGTCCCGGTCAAAGGCGGTGTAGGGCCCCTCCCTCCGGTCGGCGCGGAAGGTTCCCTTCTCGCGGATCTGCCCGTTCCTGTAGTAGGAGGCGTAATCCCCCTCGAGCTTGCCGTCGCGGAAGGTCTCCTGTTCCTTGAGCTGGCCGTTTCGGTAGTACAGGAGATACTCGCCCTCGAGCCTGCCGTCCGGGTTGTAGCACTCCCTCTCCCGGAGCTGGCCCGTCTCGTAGTAGGACGTGTACTGGCCGACGAATTTATCCTTCTCGAAGGTGCACTTCTCGCGGATCCTGCCGTCGCGATAGTAGGATGTGGCCTCCCCGTGCCGCTGTCCGTCCTTGAAGGACATCCGCACGAGGAGCTGGCCGTTTTCGTAGTAGGATTCGTAGATCCCGTTGAGCTTTCCCTTGAGGTAGTTTCGCCTCTCGCGGAGCCTTCCCTTGCTGTAATGGGAAAGGTGCTCCCCGTCCCGGCGTTTCGGGGCAAAGAAATCCCAGTTCATGGTCGGCCGATTCGATTCCTCGAAGGTGTTGGCGTCGGTTGGCCGCGGGGCATGCTTAAATACAGAAGGTAAGACGGATTGAGGGCAAGAGGGTCGGAAAGGCTGAGATCATCCATCGACTGTCGGCTTCTCCAACCTTCTCACCTGCTCCTCCTCTCGCCTTCACATTCTTCGGGACGGACCGAAAAACGACATACGGCCGTTACAGTCCCAGTTCCTGGCGTATCTTCTCCACAGGGAAGAACACGGCGTCCTGGCCCTTGAGCCCCCTGCGCAGGGCCCGCTCGTTCTGGTTTTCGAACTCCTTGAGAAGATCGATGAGCCGCCTTTTTCCCTCGGGGGTCTTCACGGCCTCCCGCGGGGTGATGTTGCCGATGGCGGAGATCTTCTCGTTGATCCAGTTGTCAAACTGCCGCGCCGCGGTTTCTCGGCCGGCCGATCCCCCTTCCGGGAAGCCGGCTCCCCTCTCCGTGGGAGCCTGTTCGGACGGTTTCTCGACGCTCTTGTGGACGGTTGTCCGGTAGGCGATGATCCCTGCGAACATCTTGTCCAGGATGGCATGGAGGGTGTCGGCCCGTTTGGCCGACGTGCACTGGACCACGAGGGAGTCCCGCTTCAGGAACAGGACGCCCGGGGCATTCCGAGGAGACCCCTTCACCCCTTCACGCTGCAGCCAGTAGAAACGACGCACCTTGGCGGGCAGGAAAGAGCCGGGCTCGCGAGGTTCCGACGCGGCAAACAAGGCAGAGCGTTCGATGATCCTGAGAAAGGCGTCGTAGTCGTCCACCCGGTAAAGGAGGCTCGTCAGGGAGGACTTGTCCGCCTCAGGGTCGGCCGGCGTCTCGGCCTTTTCGACGTTGTGCACGGCATTCTCGACAAGGGCGCAGATCTCGGCCGAGGCCCGTTTCAGGTAATCGCGGAAGTTCCGGTAGTTCTCCCTCTCCTCGTTGTAGATCTCGAGCAGATTCTGCTCGATGAACCGCCTGAGTCTCTGGGGGATGACGGTGATGGGCATGCCCCCGAGAAGCTGGCGGCCGCGGACCTCGATGAGGCCGCCGTAGAGCAGATCCCACTTGCAGAGCGTCTTTGCGGCGGTGGGTTCCGCGAGGGCGTACGCCCGGTCGGCAAAGATGTCCCGGATCTCGGCCCCCTGTCCCGGTTCGACCCGCTCAACCTCGTACACGCTCAGGACGGAACGGGAATAACTCTGCAGGATCTCCCGCTCCAGCGCGGAGAGCTGGTTTTTCCGGCGGTCCAGGTACAGCTCGGGAAAGGTCTTGTCGTATTCGTCCGTGACGAAGTGCAGCGAGTACCAGGAGAGGAACCGGGAGAACTCCTCCTCGCTCTGGAAGTTGTCGTAGAGTTCGTCTTCGTCGTCTCCGTAAACGCCGCGCCCCTCAAAGTACTCGTAGAGGGCGAGTTCGTACTCCTCGTAAAACCGGTCGGAATTGGAAAAGCGGGTAAGCCGGTAGTGGAGATCGGAAATGATCCTTCGGCAGCGGGCGAGATCGTAGTCGATGACCCGGGCAACCCGGCTTTCCGTTGAGTCGTCCCGCCCGGCGGAAGAACCCCCGCGATCAACCGTTGACATGTCTGAGTGACCTCCTGTCGCAATCGAACATAAAGCCCGGACCGCATCCCCTTTACAAGGAACTCCTCAGGGCAGGAGCCGGGGCTCTACATCCTGATATGACAGACCCCCTTTCGTATTGGTTTCATATCATGGATGATTGAAGACTAGCGCATTTCGACAGGCCTGTCGAGGAAAAAAAGATCGTCTATTTCGTCTTGAATAACGAAGGGTTAGCAGATGGGAGCCGGGCCTTTTTCTCCTGCCCGGAGGGCCGTTCGCAAGACGAAAAAAGGCAGGGGGCCGGCCTCGTTCAGGCCCCCTGTCGCATGCCGCGCCGAGGGGGATGATCCTGTTCGGGGAGCGACCTACGACAGGGCCGTATGGGTCACGGAAATCAGCAGGCTGCCCACGAGAAAAAGCCAGAATAACCAGTACATCGTCTTTCGCTTCAACTGCCGATCCTCGATTCTGACCCATCCGCGCCGGGCTGACGTCTGCATCGCAGTCATGGGTCTTGCGTCTTCCTTCATACATCGGATGAACGGGAACGGATCTTGAGGGCGGGACGCGCGATTTCGGCCACCCGGCTGCCTCGATGAGACGGAGCGGGGGAACGCCCGGGACGGCAAGCCGGGCGCCCGACCGAGAAACGGCACCGGGCAGGACCTGCCGTCTTCGAACACGGCGTCGCGGGGGCTATTTGCCTCGATGCCGCCTGTATTTCATACCCATCCCCGTCGGAGTCGTGAGGGTCAACTCCCCCCTCGTCACGGCATACCCCCACGTCAGGGGGGCGCCGTTTTTCATTTGAATCTCCATCCGGGCCTTGTCGAGAATGCGGAAACTTCCCGGATAGGCGACCTTTTCCACGGCGCTGAAAAAGGACACCCTGCCGTCGTCGAAGAACTCGATCGTGTCGCCCCCCTGCGCGTCGCGCCGCCATTTGCCGAGCAGCATCTCCCTGGCGTGCATGAGGGCGGGTTCCGCCTCACCCGGTGCGGACACCGCCGCGGGAGGCGAAACGTCGGCCTGTGGAACCGCAGGCTCCCGGGGCCTTGCGGCCTCTTCCGGCACGAGGCCGGCACAGCCGATCACGAAGGGAAGCAGGACCAGGCTGAGGACTGCCCGGGTTCTGAAGTGGCCCATCCGCGACGTCTCTCCTTCCGGTGCGGGCTTTCCCCGCGCCTTTTTCTGCATTTGTCTCACGCCTCGATACGTTCTGCAAGCCGGTATTCGTCGTAGCGGTCGATGAGGCGGTCCAGATACCGGGAGTTCATCTGCCTCGAGGCGAGCGCCCGCTTCACAGGAGGCAGTTTCAGGATGGCCCCCAGGATGGATGCCATGATCCGGTGGCTTCGAAGGGCATGGGTGTCGAAGATCAGGTTCTGCAGTTTCCCCCTCTCGACGGCCATGAGCAGCAGCCTGCGTGCGGAGTCGACAGGCGTGATCACCCGCTCGGGGCGGCGCTCAAGGGTCATGGCGCCCGCCTTGCAGTTCCGGACGCACACGCCGCAGCCCAGGCAGGCGTCCCCGTCGACGAGGGCCCTCCTCTTCGTGCGTTTCTTCGGGTCCGCGGCGGAGACGAGGGCCACCGCCCCGATGGGGCAGACCTCGACGCAGCGGCCGCAGCCCGTGCACGCATCTCCATCCACGACGGGCAGGAAGTTGGTCGTGTGAACGGGGTGCAGGTGGGCGAACTTGCGGGCGGCGGTCATGGCCTCGCAGCAGCAGCCGCAGCAGTTGCAGATAAAGCTCACCCGGCGCTGGACGTTCTCACCGAACTGGACGAGATTGTGCTCGTAGGCCCGCTCCAGGAGTCCCATGCACTCCGACACCGTCACGGGGCGGACAATCCCGTGACGGATGAGGGAGTCGGCGGCGCGGTTGAAGGTCATGCAGATGTCCATGGGGGCGTCGCAGGCCTTTCCCAGATGCCCCATCTTGTGCCGGCAGTAGCACAGGGCGATCCCGATGTGGGAGGCCGTCTCGATGATGCGGCTGGCGCGCTCGTAGTCCAGGACGTGAAGCCCGCTGTCGGCGGGCAGCGCCGGCTCATGGACGAGGGCCCGCCCCAGCTGGGTCTCGCCTGCCACAAAGAGGGCCTTGATGAAGTCCTCCTCCACGTTGATGTACTGGTAGTACAGCTCGCTCAGGGCCTTCTGGTCCAGGTCGGTTCTCAGGCGCATCATCGAGAACTCGAAGAAGCCCGCCATCGGCGGCGGCAGGATGTAGACCCGGTTGCCGTTCTCCTCGACGTCCAGAAGGACGCCCCGGCTGGCAAGGCCGGCCAGAATTGCCTCGGCCTGCCTTTCCCCCGTCTTCCAGACCGCGGCGGCCTTCCGCGCGTCGAAGGGCCGGATAGGCAGCAGGGAAACGAGCTCCGCCTCCTTCTCCGAGAAAAGCATCCGGAGAATCCCGTGGAGAAGCTCCGAGGGCGGGGCCCCCTGAGGGAACAGGTTGATGCGCTCCACGAGACGGTGATAAGCATTCTTGAGATGCTGATGGGCCATGTTCGTCATCCCACTGGCCGGGTTCTTCAAGCCAGGCTTACTGTCGAATCTCTTGTATTAGTTTACCAGAAGCCCAAGACCGTTGACAACCCCGTCGCCTCAGCCCGTCGCACGCATGACCCGAATCCGACAGTTTCCCTTCCGGGATTCTTCAAGCTCGAAGTCCGTGAAGTCAGGAACATCGCTTCCGCTCTTCCTGACGTCCTGAGGTCCGAAGCACATGGCGTCCAATCCCAACAGGGCGTCCAACGACGTTGCCGCTGTTGACAGAACCCCCGCTTTCCCGATAAGAGGACCTCAGCGAAAAAGGGGAAGGGATTGCGGGGATTGCCGTCGCTTTCGGACAGACTGAAGAGCCTCCGGGCAGGACTCCACGCCGCCATGCGCAAGGACCGTGTCGCCCTGCTCCGGGAACTGGGGAAGCTCCCGTCGCTGAAGAAGCCGGGAGAGCTTGAGGTGTCTCTTGCCCGGCTGGAGAAGAGGCTGGAGACGGCCGCCGCGAGAAAGGAGCGGCGCCGCGCGGGCCTTCCCCGCGTAAGCTACCCCGGCGCCCTGCCCATCGCCGCCAGGCGTCACGACATCGTCGAGGCCATCCGCAGAAACCCCGTCGTCATCATCACCGGGGAGACCGGCTCGGGCAAAACGACGCAAATCCCCAAGATGTGCCTGGAGGCGGGTCGGGGTCTCGACGGCCGGATCGGCTGCACGCAGCCGCGGAGAGTGGCCGCCGTGACGGTGAGCCAGCGCATCGCCGAGGAGATGGGGGAAGGCCTCGGCCGCTCCGTGGGCTACAAGATCCGCTTCGAGGACCGCACGTCGCCCGAGGGATTCATCAAGATCATGACCGACGGCATTCTCCTCATGGAGGCCCAGGCCGACCCCTTTCTCAACGAGTACGACACGATCATCGTCGACGAGGCGCACGAGCGCAGCCTCAACATCGACTTCGTGCTGGGGATTCTGAATAACCTCCTGCAGAAACGCCGGGACCTCAAGATCGTCATCACCTCCGCCACGATCGACACGGAGAAGTTCTCCGCCGCCTTCGGCGGGGCCCCAATCATCGAGGTCTCGGGGCGCCTGTATCCCGTGGAGATCCGGTACGAGCCCCCCGGGGAAGACCCCGAGGAGCTGACCCCTGTCGAGGCCGCCGCGAGGGCTGTCGACGGCCTCCTCGATGCTGGCGGAGACGGGGATATCCTGGTCTTCATGCCAACGGAGCAGGACATCCGGGAGACCTGCGACCTGCTCGAGGGGCGCAGTCGCCGGGGGGTGAAGATCCTGCCCATGTACGCCAGACTCCCCTCGCAGGAGCAGAGGCGCATTTTTGTCTCCATCCCGGAGCGAAAGATCGTCGTGGCCACCAACGTCGCCGAGACCTCCATCACGATTCCCGGCATCCGCTTCGTCGTCGACACGGGGCTTGCCCGCATCGCCTATTACAACCCCCGGACAAGGACCTCGGGGCTGCCCGTCCGGCCCATTTCCCGCAGCAGCGCTGACCAGCGGGCGGGCCGTTGCGGCCGTGTGGAGAACGGCGTCTGCATCCGCCTCTACTCCCGCGAGGACTACGAGCGCCGAAGCCTCTACACGCCTCCCGAGATCCTGCGATCCAACCTGGCCGAGGTCATCCTCCGGATGCTCACCCTGCAAATCGAAGACCCGGCGACCTTCCCCTTCGTGGATCCGCCCGCGCCGAAGAGCATCCGCGGGGGCTACGACATCCTCGAGGAACTCGGCGCCATCGAACGCGCGGGGGGCGCCGACGGGGATGCCCGCTGGCGTCTCACCGATCGGGGACGCCGGATGGCCCGGCTGCCGCTGGACCCCCGGATCTCCCGGATGGTTCTCGAGGCCGAGAAGGAAGGCTGCCTTCCCGAGATTCTCGTCATTGCCGCGGCGCTAAGCACCCAGGACCCACGGGAGCGGCCTGCCGGAAAGGAGAAGGAGGCCGACGCCGCCCGGGCCCCTTTCGTGAGCCCCCTGTCGGACTTCCTCACCCTGCTGACCCTCTGGGAACGCTTCATCGAAAATGCGCCGGGCGCAAGGTCCCCGGGCCGGCTCAGGCGGTTCTGCAGGGACCACTTCCTCTCCTTCCGACGGATGAGGGAGTGGCGCGACGTCCACAACCAGATCCGGGAGATCGTCGAGGAGGAAACCGCCGGGCGAAGGGAAAAGCCACGGGGAAGGACAACCGGCAGCGACCCCCAGGACCGGTACGGCCGGATCCACCGCGCGGTGCTGAGCGGCTACCTCTCGAACATCGCCGTGAAAAAGGAAAAGAACGTCTACAACGGAACGGGAGGCCGCCGGGTCGTGATCTTTCCCGGTTCCGGCCTCTACAACCGCGGCGGCGACTGGATCGTGGCGGCGGAGGTCGTGGAGACGACCCAGCTCTTTGCCCGCACGGCCGCCAATATCGACCGGGACTGGCTCGAGGCCCTCGGCGGCAGCCTCTGCCGTCCCACGTACTTCAATCCCCGGTGGGACCGCCGGCGCGGCGAGGTGACGGCCACCGAGCGCGTCAGCCTCTACGGCCTCGTCATCGTCGAGGCGCGCCGCGTGTCCTACGGCCGCATCGACCCCGGGGAGGCGGCACAGGTGTTCATCCGCGAGGCCCTCGTGCCGGCAGAGATCGACAGGCCACCGGCATTCCTCGCGCACAATCGCGATCTCATCGATCGGGTGCGGGATATGGAAAACAGGCTCCGGAGGCGCACCCTGCTTGCAACGGACGATGTCCTGGCCGCCTTCTACGAGGAGCGCCTCCGGGACGTCTTCGACGTTCGGACCCTGCAGAGGCTGATCCGCGACCGGGGAAGCGACTCGTTTCTCCGGATGACCGAGGAGGACGTGCTCCGGCAGGCGCCCGACCCCGGGGAGCTCGCGCTCTTCCCCGATGTCCTCCCCTCGGGCCGGCTGACGCTGCCGTTGAGCTACCGGTTCAGCCCGGGCGATGCCGCCGACGGGGTGACCCTCAAGCTGCCGGCCAGTGCGCTCACCGGCCTCAAGCCCGGGGCCCTTGAGCGGGCCGTGCCGGGACTTCTCAAAGAAAGGGTGGCGGCTCTCGTCAAGGCCCTGCCCCGTGACATCCGGAGACACCTCGTTCCCGTCCCGCAGTCCGTCGAAATCCTCCTGGGGGATCTCAGAAAGGGGGAAGAGTCCCTTCCCGCCGCGCTTTCGGAGAGCCTGAAGCGCCGGTTCCACCTCGATGTGCCCCCCTCGGCGTGGGACCTTGAGGGGCTGCCCGATTACCTGAGACTCCGCTACGCCGTCGTGGATCCCGGCGGGAGAGAGATCCGCTCGACGCGGGACCTGGATTCCCTGAGAAAGGACCGCCTGGAAGAGGAGGAATCGCGGGCCTTCAGCCGGGCAAAGGCAGCCTGGGAGCGCACGGGAATCAAGGGATGGCAAGAGTCCGGGCTGCCTGACGAAATTCCTGAGGAAATCCGGCTGGATCCGCGCAACGCGCTCGAAGGGGTCGCCTACCCGGCCCTCGTCGCCGCAGGCGATGCCGTCGATCTGAGGCTGTTCAGAAGCCGCAGGGAGGCCGGGGAGGCCCACCGGGCGGGTATCCGGGCCATGCTGACCCTTCATGTCAGGAAAGACCTGGACACGTGCCGCCGCTACCTCGCGCTGCGGGGCGAGATGAGAGTCTGGTCCGTCTACTTCGGAGGGGCCGCGGCGCTGGAGGATAGTCTCTACCGGGGAATTGTCCGCCGTCTCCTGGAGAAGGACATCCGCACTCGCCGGGACTTCGAAGACTACGCCCGCTCCCTCGGCCCGCTGCTGCTCAAGGCGCCCCGCGAACTGCTCGGTGAAGTCGAGCCCGTGATGCGCACCTATCACGAAACCCGGCAGGCGCTCTCCGGACTCGAGGCGGCCAACCGCTCGAATCGAACGGTGCTGGGGTTCCTCACGCAGATGCGCTCCGAGCTGGACCGGCTTCTCCCCGTTTCGTTCCTGGAGATGTACGACCGGGAGCGGCTCCCCCATCTTGCCCGCTACCTCAAGGCCCTGCAGGTCCGCGCCGACAGGGGATCCGTCCACCTAGAGCGCGACCGGGCCCGGGCCGCCGGGATCCGACCCTATGAAGAGAAACTGGCGTCCCTCCTTGCGGATGCCGCCACTGGGCCCAGGGCAAGGGCCATCGACGAATACCGCTGGATGGTGGAGGAGTACCGGGTGTCGCTCTTTGCCCAGGGGATCAGGACCCCCTGCGCTGTTTCGCCGAAAAGACTGCAGGAGAAGATCCGGGAAATCGAGCGGATGGCATAAAAATTTGCTGGGATTTCCGGGACAGATGTACTAAAAGGTTACGTTTCGAAGGCGGGGACATTCCGCTCCGCCCGGGCTCGGGCGACAAGGGCAACCCTCGATGGAAAAGACCATCCTGATCGTCGATGACGAGGTAACCGTCCGGGAAATCTTCAAAGATTTCTTCGGAGCCGCAGGATACCGGGTCCTGACGGCGGAAGGGGCCGACAATGCCCTGGAAATCCTGCGTGAGGGGCAGATCGACGTGATCTTCCTGGACCTTCGGCTCTTCGGAACCAACGGGCTCGAGCTGGGCCGCCGGATCCGCAGGGAAAAACCGCTCTCCATCCTTTTTGCGATCACCGGGTGGGCCGGTCTTTTCGAGGTGGAGGAGTGCCGGGAGGCGGGGTTCGACGATTTCTTCGTCAAGCCCGTGGAGTTCGACATGCTCCAGAAAACCGTCGAAGATGCCTTCGACCGGGTTGAGCGGTGGAGGAAGAGATAGCCCCGGCGCGCAATGCAGCCTTGACAACCGGGCCGGCGGCATTATTTTTAGAGCGCCCGTTCTTTTTCGTCTGCAATCAACACCCTGTCCCTTAAAACAAACGGAGGAGGACTCGATCATGCCAGCGAAGGAAATCCTGTACGACGCCAACGCGCGGGAAAAAATCACCAGGGGAGTCAATACCCTGGCAGATGCCGTCAAGGTGACCCTGGGGCCACGGGGCCGCAACGTGGTGCTCGAGAAGAAATGGGGGGCTCCCACGATCACGAAGGACGGCGTCACGGTGGCCAAGGAGATCGAGATGGAGGACATCTTCGAGAACATGGGCGCCCAGATGGTCAAGGAAGTCGCCTCCAAGACCTCGGATCAGGCAGGCGACGGGACGACGACGGCAACGATCCTTGCGCAGGCGATCTTCCGCGAAGGCGCCAAGCTCGTCACGGCGGGCATCAACCCCATGGAACTCAAGAAAGGGATCGACAGGGGCGTCGAGCTGATCGTGGAGGAACTCGAAAAAATCTCAAAGCCCGTGAAGGACAAGCAGGAGATCACCCAGGTGGGTACGGTCTCGGCCAACAATGACGCCGAGATCGGCACGCTCATCTCCGATGCCATGGACAAGGTCGGCAAGCAGGGCATCATCACCGTCGAGGACAACAAGGCGCTCGACACGGTACTCGATTTCGTCGAAGGCATGAAGTTCGACCGGGGATTCATTTCCCCCTACTTCATCACCAACGCGGAGAAAATGGAGGCCGTCCTGGAGGACGCCCTCATCCTGATCACCGACAAGAAGATCAGCAACATGCAGGAGATCCTTCCGCTTCTCGAGCAGGTGGCCAAGGCCGGCAAGCCGCTCATGATCGTCGCCGAAGACGTGGAGGGCGAGGCCCTGGCGACGCTCGTGGTCAACAAGGTCCGCGGGGTGCTCAAGTGCGCCGCCATCAAGGCGCCCTACTTCGGCGACCGGCGCAAGGGCGCCCTGCAGGACATCGCCGTCGTCACGGGCGGCAGGGTGTTCTCCGAGGAGATGGGCGTCAAGCTCGACTCGGCGACCGTCAAGGACCTCGGCCGGGCCCGCCGGATCGTCATCGACAAGGACAACACGACCTTCATCGACGGCGCCGGGAAGAAGGCGGACATCGACGAGCGCGTCCGGCAGCTCCGGAAGGAAATCGAGACCATCGAGCAGGACTACGACCGCGAGAAGGCCATGGAGCGCCTGGCCAAGATGACCAGCGGCGTGGCCATCATCAAGGCGGGCGCCGCCACAGAGATCGAGATGAAAGAAAAGAAGGCCCGCATCGACGACGCGCTGAACGCAACCCGCGCGGCCGTCCAGGAGGGTGTCGTGCCGGGCGGGGGCGTTGCCCTCATCCGGTGCGCCGGTGCCCTGGCCAAGGCCACGCTCGAGGGCGATGCCCGCTACGGCTTGGAGATCATCCGAAAGGCCGTCGACGAGCCGATGAAGATGATCGCGAAAAATGCCGGCTACGAGGGCTCCGTTGTCGTGGAGAAGGTCCGCGAGAAGAAGGGGGCCTTCGGCTTCGACGCCGACAGTGGGGAGTACGTGGACATGATGAAGGCGGGAATCATCGACCCGGCCAAGGTGGTCCGTCTCGCCCTGCAGAACGCGGCGTCGGTGGCCTCGCTGCTCATCACGACCCGCACCATGGTGGGCAAGAAGGCCGAACCGGAAGAGGCATAGGCAGCCCCCAAACGCATATGCCGCAAGAGGCGTTCCTGTCCCCGGGGAAGCCCGATCTTCCCCGGGGGCTCTTTCCTCAACGAATCGCACGCCGACCAGGAGGAGCGACGGGACGCACCATGACCTTCTCATCGAAATCCCCGTCCAGGGACAACGCCATCATGATGCCCGCCTCGCTCGGGGAGACCCTGCTGCGGGAGTTCAACCATCTCGGCGGAAGGGAGATCCTGGAGCGCATCCTCGGCGAGCCGGATCCCCGCAAGGTCGTCGAGGCATTGCCGGCCGGCGATTTCTTCTGGCTCGTCAAGAAAATCGGCGACGACGACTGCCTGCCGGTCCTGGAGCTGGCCACGCCGGACCAGTGGCAGTACCTGCTGGACCTGGAGATCTGGGACCGCGACGAGATCAACCCCGCCGAGGCCCTGGCCTGGCTCCGGCGGCTCTTCGAGGCGAACCGGCCCAGGACGGTCGAATGGCTGCTCGACGAGGGAAGCGCCCTGCTCTATCGTGTCTTCCAGACGGGCCTCGAGGTCCTGGTCCGGGAGGAAGACAACAAGGAGTTCGAGATCCCCGAGGGATTCTTCACCCATGACGGGGTTCTGTACCTTCAGTCCCGTGATGCGGAGGCCGAGCCTTTCCTCCGGGTGTTGACGGGGGCCATCGCCGCGGCGAGCCAGGCCGCTTATCAGACGCTGATATCCGGTCTTGCCAGCACGGTCCCCTCGGAGATGGAGGAGGGGATGTACCGGATGCGCACCGTGCGTCTGGCTGAGTACGGATTCCTTCCTTTCGAGGAGGCCCTTTCCATCTATTCCCCCCTCTCTCCCGATCAATTGAAGCGTGGGGGGAGGCCGGATACCGTTGATGTGTCCGCCGCGGGCGAGCCGGAGGCCCTCGTTCCCTTCCTTCCGCTTCACGAGGCAGGGAATGCGGGAGCGCTTCGGGGGGCGCTTTCCCGGATCACGGATCCCCTGGTTCTAGACCGAATCCGCCTGGAATTTGCGGGGCTTGCCAACCAGGTGGCATCCGTCCAGGGGCTCTCCCGGATGGAACTGGATAGCCTTGTCGGAATGGCCCGCAGGGCCGCCGGCTACATCAACATCGCGCTGGAGGAAATGACAGGCAAGGATCGGGACGGCGCGCGGGAGCTGCTGGAGAAGAACCCCCTGGAAGCGATCTTCCGCGTGGGGTTCGGGTTTGTGCTCAGATTGAAGCGGGTGGCCGAGAACTGGCTGAAAATTGCCTGGTTCCGGAAGGCGGGGTTCGAGAACGGCTTCTGGGGCGATGAGCGCAGCCTTCTTATTTCGGGTCTGCTCCTGAAAAAGCCCCTGCTGTACACGGGCCTCGAGGAGGGGGAGGCGTACCGGGATTTCGCCGGGGGTGAGGACCTCTCGGCGGCCGGCATGGCCCTGATGAAGCTGATCGCGCTGGATGGATTCATGGACGCCCTGACGAAGAAAACCGCCATCGACCGCGAATCGGCCGGCCGCGACGACCTGACCTGCTTTCACCTGCTCCTCACCTTCTGGGCCCGTATGCACCTCGGGCTCGAACCCGGCTTCGAGGCCATCAGGCCCGACGAGGCTCGATCCCTTTTCGCATCCCTGCGCGAGGGTGAGACGACGCCGCCTTACCGGATGGCCCGCTTCGAGGACGTCTTCGTCGAGGAGATGCTTGCCTTTGCGGAAGGATTGCCGGGTGACTTGCGCGCCACCCTTCGGGAGGAGCTGGCGAGTATCTGGGACGAGTTCCGTTCCGAATACGAGGAGGTCCCCCCCGCCGACACGGACATGAAGCACAACCCCTTCCTGTTGATCCGTTGATCCGTTGATGGGTTGATTGATGAAGCGGGAAGAAAGAGCCGCAAGACAGACAATCCCCCTCTTTCCCCCTTTTTCAAGAGACTGTGTCATCATCGGCTCTCGTCATTGCGAGCGACCGAAGGGAGCGCGGCAGTCTCAATCGTTTCGATACCATCCGAGATTGCTTCAGTCGCTTCGCTCCTTCGCAATGACATGGTGACACCGTCTCCAAAGGGGGAGGGAGAGGGCGTTTTTTCGTTGCCGTGCCGCTCCGTACCCGGACCCGGCACCCTAATTTTTCGCCACGAGGCGCCTGACCGCCGCCTCCAGGCCGTCCAGCGTCAGCTCGTACATGGGAAAGATCTGGCGGACGATGCCGATGGTGCGCACGCGATCCCACTCCCACAGCGACGCGGGGTTGAGCCAGACGGCATGGCGGAAAAGCCCCGCGAGGAACTTGAGCCGGTCGATGCTCGGACGGGTGCTGCGCTGCGTGTAGTCGATGGCGCCGCCGGCGTACATGAGCTCGTAGGGAGACATGCTGGCGTCGCCCAGGAGGATGAGCCTCGTTTCGGGGTCGCGCAGGGCAAAGTCGTCGAGTCGCTCGGGACGGTAGTATCGCTGGGCATCCTGCCAGACGACATCGTAGACCGTGTTGTGAAAATAGTAGGTCCGGAGGTCCTTGAACTGGGAGCGGGCGTAGCTGAAGAGGGTCTGGACGATCTCCACGTAGGGTTCCATGGACCAGCCGCCGTTGTCGATCATGAGAATGACCTTGAGGCGGTCCGTGAGCCTGCGGTCGAAGACGATCTCGATCTCGCCCGCGTTGCGCAGGGTCTCGCGGATCGTCTTGTCCACGTTGACGAGGTCCTTCGGGCCTGCCGGCACCATCCGCCGAAGCCTCTTGAGGGCCTCCCCCAGTTGGGCCTGCGTGAGGGGCCCGTCCTGGGAGTAATCCCGCCAGCGCCGGTCCATGGCCACCTTGACGGCCGACCGGTTGCGTGAAACGCCGCCCACGCGCATCCCCTCCGGGTGATATCCCGAGTGGCCCACGGGCGAGGTGCCGCGGGTGCCGATCCAGCGGTTTCCCCCGTGGTGGGCCTCGGTCTGCTCCTTCAGGCGATCGAGGAAGTACTGGATGAGCTCCTCGGGGGTCATCTTCTTAAGTTTCTTTTCGTCCACCCCGAAGGCGGCGGCCACCCCTGCCGGGTCTTTGAGCCACTCCTCGAGCAGGGCCTTCGCGATGTCGGTCAGCTCGTGGGTCTCGGGGTCCTTCAGCTCCACCCCCCGGAAGTGGTGGAGGAAGACCTGGTCATAGAGATCGAAATGGCGCTCGCTCTTCACCAGCAGGGCCCGTGCGACGGTGTAGAAGTCCTCGAGTGAAGTGACGAGCCCCATCGAGAGGGCCTTCTGCAGGCGCAGGTAGGACGTGGGCGTCACGGGGACGCCGCGGTCGCGCAGGGTGTAGAAAAATTGAATGAACATGTTAAAAACAGGCGTAAGGCAAAAGGCTTAAGGCTTCAGGAAAAGAAAGCTTCCGAGCTCTGCCGCGGTCATGCATGACCATTCATTGGCGACGAAGCCGTGCGATGGCCCTGGCGGCAAGCGTCAGATCGGAGCTCTTCTTGTAGAGCACCCCCAGGTAGGGTACGTCGCCCCGCTGGAGGAGGGCCGGCCTGAAATCGGGGTCCGACCGTAGGGCGCGGATCCAGTTGATGAGCTCCCGCGTCGCCGGCTTCTTCTCGACGCCCCCGATGTCCCGCAGCCGGTAGAAGGCCTGGATGCAGGCCTGCGCCGTCTCCTCGCTGAGCTTCGGAAAGTGAACGTCGACGATCCGGCGCATCATCTCCGGCTCGGGGAAGGCAATGTGGTGGAAGTTGCAGCGCCCCAGGAAGGGATCCGAAAGGTCCTTCTTGGCGTTGGAGGTGATGATGACGACGGGGCGGTTCTTCGCCCTCACCGTCTTGTCGATCTCGATGATGTCGAAGGACATCTGGTCGAGCACGTCGAGCATGTCGTCCTGGAAGTCCGCGTCGGCCTTGTCGATCTCGTCGATGAGCAGGACGGTTTTTTCGTCGGCAACGAAGGACTGGCCGATCTTGCCCATCCGGATGTAGGCCTCGATGTCGCTGACGTCGCGCTTCGAGTCGCCGAAGCGGCTGTCGTTGAGACGCGTGAGCGTGTCGTACTGGTAGAGGGCCTCGACGAGTTTCATGCTCGACTTGACGTTGAGGGTCAGCAGCGGCATGCCGAGGCTCTCGGCGATGGCGTAGGCGAGCATCGTCTTGCCCGTGCCCGGCTCGCCCTTCAGCAGAAGCGGCATCTCCAGGGCAATGGAGATGTTGACAATCTTCGCCAGTTCCTCGTCCAGGACGTATTTCGATGCGCCCCGAAAGGCCCGGGGCTTCTTTTCCTGTTCCTTCATGTTTTTCTCCGTCAGCGGTTTTCGTCCAGAGGCAATGCAAACCCCCGGAAGGCAATCCCGGGGGGTAATCGGTTCTACTTCAAAACAGGGGAAAATGCCACGGGGAACACAGCGGTCATTCGAACCCGGAGAGGTCGAAGCCTTCCTCCTCCATGGTCTCCCTGACGGCCGAGACGGCCTTGCGCCCCTCGACGGCGGCCTGGATCGCCTTCTCTCCGTGCAGGTCACCCAGGAGGATGGCCCCGGCAACGCAGCGATCCTCGATGACGAGTTTGCGGTAGATGCCTTTGCCCTCGTCCGAACGCACGGTGCAGCGATCTCCGCCGTCGGCGTCGATGTTCCCCATGGAGAAGAGGTCGATCCCTGCGACCTTGAGCCGGTACGACTGCAGCGTCCCCGGGTAGACCGCCTCCCGACCCGTCATGTTGACCCCCGCGGCGCGGCCCTGTGCCATGGCGGGCGGCCAGATGCCGTAGTAGACGCCCCGGTGCTCGACCAGGTCGCCCGCGGCATAAATATCCTCCACGCTTGTCCGGAGCCGGTCATCGACCTCGACGGCTTTCCCGATCTTCAGACCCAGCCTGCGGGCCAGGGCAAGATCCGGGGCGGCGCCTGCCGAGAGAAGCACCATGTCCGTCTCCAAGGCCCTGCCGTCCTCCAGGACGACGGCGAGGCGTCTGTCACTGCGCGCGATCTCCCGGGGGACGACACCGAGGTGGAACGTGAAGCCCATCTCTTCGAGACGCCTTCTCAAAAAGACGGCGGAGGCGGCATCCGTCTGCCGTGGCAGCAGGCGCTTGTTCCGCCCCACCACGGTCACCTGCAGCCCCCGCCTGCGAAGCCCGTTGCCCGCCTCGATACCCAGGATTCCCCCGCCGATCACGACAAGGTTCTTCGCGGACCCGGACCACCGGATCATGGCATCGGCGTCCGCCACGGTGTGGAGGGTAAAGACCCCTTCCAGATCGTTGCCGGGTATTTTCGGGACCACGGCGCGGCCGCCCGTTGCCAGAAGAAGCCGATCATAGGCGTAGGTCTTCCCGTCGGAGGCAAGAACCGTCTTCTCGACGGGCAGGATATCGACGATTTCCGTGGTGAGCCGGATCTCGATCCGATTCTTCTCGTACCAGGAGCCGTCGTGCAGGGTCAGGGCCCTGGTGGTCTTCTCTCCCGCGAGATACTCCGGCAGGGCGGGCCGGTAATAATAGTGGTGGTCCTCCCGGCTGAACATGCGAATCTCCGATCCCGGTTCGAGTTTCCTGATGGTCTCGGCGGCCGCATTGCCAGCCACCCCGTTGCCCATGATCACGTAACGGCTCATTTTATTCCCTTTATGTTTCCGTAGCTTGAGAATTCGCGACAGTGTACACTCCGGCGGACACACCGTCAAGTCGTAATGACTTGTCTGTCGGAATTGGTTGTCGATGGTTGATTTTCGTTGCTCTTTGTCATTCGATTGGCTATGATTTTCCCTTCCGAGGGTTTTATGTCTGCGGAGATGATGAACACCAAGGAGTTGGCCGCCTATCTGGGCATCAACGACAAGCAGGTCTATGCCCTGATCAAGGCGGGACGGATTCCGGGGACGAGAATCACCGGCAAGTGGGTCTTTCCGAAAAAGCTCATCGATGAGTGGATCGGGGAAACCGCCCGGGCCGGACTCAAGCAGGCGAGGGAGAAGAGCCGCACCGTGGAAGGGGCGATCCTGGCTTCGGGGAGCAACGACCCCGTGCTGGACGTTCTCCTGACGGCCCTGCGTCGTTCCCACCCCGATTTCTACTTTTTCTGTGCCAACACGGGGAGCACGGAGGGGCTCAAGGCGCTCGGCGCCGGCCACACGGATGTTGCCTGGACGCACCTGCTCGACCCGGAGACGGGGAGTTACAATATCCCTTTTATTCCGAAATTCATCCCCGGGGCCAAGGCCGTCCTTGTTCATCTCTTCCGCCGGGAGATCGGCATTGTCACCGCCCCGGGAAACCCGAAAAAAATCAGGAGTTTTGAAGACCTTTCCGCGAGCGGCGTCCTTTTCGTGAACCGCCAGGCAGGTTCGGGAACCAGGCTTTTGCTGGAGAGCGAACTGAGGAAACGACGTATCCCGCCGGCAGCCATTGCGGGTTACGAACGGGAGGTTCACACCCATGTCGAGGTCGGGCTCTCCATCCTCTCGGGAGAGGCCGACGCGGGGCTGGCATCGGTGGCCGTCTCGCGCCTGATGGGCCTCCACTTTATCCCCGTGACCCGCGAGCATTTCGACATGGCCCTCGGACAGACGACGTACTTCCACCGGGGCATCCAGGCCCTCGTGGACATCCTGCGATCCCCGGGGTTCCGGGAGCGCTTCGAGAAACTCGGTGGCTACGGTTTCGAGGATTCGGGGAAGATCCTACATTCAACCCTTTAAGTGGAAAGGAGAAACCATGAGACACAAACTGCAATCCGTTCTCGTCGTCATGCTCGTCCTGGGCATGGCAACACTGGCCCAGGCCCAGACGAAGGGCTTCGTCTTCATGGCCAGCACCATCGGCCCCGTCGACGCGGGGATCGTGGCGGTCCTGGAGGATCAGTTCGAAAAAGAGACGGGCATCCGCGTCCGCCACGTAGGGGCCGGGACGGGAGCCACGCTCAAGATGGCGGAAAAGGGCAACATCGACCTGGTCATGGTTCACGCAAAGGCGCTGGAGGAGAAATTCGTGGCCGACGGCTACGGGACGGAGAGGATAGACCTGATGTACAATGACTTCGTCCTCGTGGGGCCCCCTTCGGATCCGGCAAAAATCCGCGGCATGAAGACGGCCGCCGAGGCCCTGAAGGCCATCGCGGCCAAGCAGGCGACCTTCGTCTCGCGGGGAGACAAATCAGGCACGCACGTGGCGGAAATGGTTCTCTGGGAAGGGGCTGGAATCAAGCCCGCCGCCCCGTGGTATGTCGTCTACGAGAAGGGCACCGCTGGCAACGCCGCGACCCTGCGGTACGTGAACGAAAAGCAGGTCTACACGCTGATCGACCGCGCCACCTACCTCTCCCTGAGAAAGGAGATCGCGCTCGATATCCTCGTGGAGAACGACAAGGCCATGCTGAACTTTATCACCCTCATCCCCGTCAACCCCAAGAAATTCCCCCGCGTGAACCACAAGGACGCGATGAGCTTCGTCAAATGGCTCACCAACCCCAACAAGGGGCAGAAGATCATCAGCACCTTCGGGAAGGACAAGTACGGAAGCCCCCTCTTCTTTGCCAATTCCAAGGAATGGAGAAAGAAGAAGGGCATCAAGGAATAGGAAACCGCCGCTTTCCGCACTCATCGACAAGAAGGAGGATAACGTGATGAAATTCAAGAAGAATATGTTCCTTACCGGGATCGCACTGGCTACCGCCGCACTGCTCGTCGCGGGCGGGTTCACGGCCGCCGAGGCCGCCAAGCCCCAGAAAGCGGTCATCCTCGCGACGACGACGAGCACGCAGGACACGGGGCTTCTTGACGTGCTGATCCCCATTTTCGAGAAAAAGACGGGCTACTTCGTCAAGACGATCGCCGTCGGCTCGGGCCAGGCGATGGCCATGGGCGCCAAGGGTGAGGCCGACATCCTGCTCGTCCACTCGCCCGCGGCGGAAAAGAAGTTCATGGCCGACGGCAACGGCGTGGAGCGCAGGCTCGTCATGCACAACGACTTCATCATCGTAGGCCCGCCCGCCGATCCGGCCGGAATCCGGGGAATGAAAAAAGCCACGGAGGCGTTCAAGAAAATTGCCGGCTCGGGCAGCATCTTCATGTCCCGCGGTGACCGCTCGGGAACGCACGTCAAGGAAATCGACATCTGGAAAGCCGGCGGCGTGAAATATGAAGGGGAGAAGTGGTACCAGCAGACGGGGCTCGGCATGGGACAGACGCTGGCCGTGTCGGCTGAGAAGAAGACTTACACGCTGGCCGACCGGGGAACCTACCTGGCCCTGAAGAAGAACCTGGGCCTCGACATCCTCGTCGAAGGGGACGGCATTCTGCTCAATATCTACCACGTCATCGAGGTAAATCCCAAGAAATGGCCCAAGGCCAACTTCCCCGGCGGCAAGGCCTTCGCCGACTTCATGGTGTCCAAGGAAACGCAGGACATCATCAAGACCTTCGGCGTCGACAAGTACGGCTCACCGCTGTTCTTCCCCGATGCGGGCAAGAAGGAGGAGGCGCTGGGGCTGTAAATGGACATCATCCTTGAAGGCATCCGGCAGGCCTTCATCCTGCTTTTCACATTTGACCGCGAAGTCCTGGGGGTCACCTGGTTCTCGCTGAAAGTCTCGGGAACGGCGACGCTGATCAGCCTCTTTCTCGGGATGTCCGTGGGAACCGTGGTGGCCCTCACGCAGTTCCCGGGGCGCCGGATCGTGGTGAGCCTCATCAACACGGGGATGGGCCTGCCTCCCGTGGTGGTGGGGCTCTTCGTCACGATTTTCCTCTGGCGGAACGGGCCGTTCGGTTTCCTGGAGATCCTCTACACCCCGTCGGCCATGATCATCGCCCAGGCCGTCATCGCGACCCCCATCGTGATGGGGATTTCACTCGCGGCCATACAGCAGCTGCCCCGAAAGCTTCGGCTGCAGATCCTCGCCCTGGGGGCCACGCGCCTGCAGATGGTGCTGGTTCTCATCCGCGAAGCGAAGCTTGCCCTCCTGGCGGCCGTTATGGCCGGCTTCGGCGGCGTCATCTCAGAGGTCGGCGCATCCATCATGGTGGGCGGCAACATCATGGGCTATACCCGCGTCCTCACGACGGCCACCGTCATGGAAACGAGCCGCGGAAACTTCGACATCGCCATCGCACTGAGCATCATCCTGCTCCTGTTTGCCTACCTGATCAACCTCGTTCTCACCTACGTCCAGCAGCGGGAGCGGCCGCGATGACGACGATCCTGGAGGCGAAAAACCTGAAAGTGATCCGAGGGGGAAGCCTGCTGGTCGACGTGCCCGACCTCGCGATCATCGAAGGGGAGACCCTCTCCCTCATCGGACCGAACGGGGCCGGCAAGACGACGCTGCTGCAGGCCTTGTCCTACCTGAGCAAGCCTTCGGCGGGAGAGGTTCTCTTCCGGGGGCGGGTGGTGGGACCGGATTACGGCGCCCTTGAGTTTCGCCGAAATCTCACCATGGTCTTCCAGGAGCCCCTGCTCTTCGACACGACCGTATTCAACAACGTCGTCTCGGGGCTCAAGATGCGCGGCCGGGGGGGTAAGGAGTCACGGCAGATCGCAAGGGCGCAGCTCGAGCGCTTCGGCATCGCCCACCTGGGCGAACGCTCCGCCAAGACGCTTTCCGGTGGGGAGGCCCAGCGGACGAGCCTCGCGAGGGCCTTTGCCCTGTCGCCGGAGGTCCTCTTTCTCGACGAACCCTTCGCGGCGCTAGACCCCCCGACGAGGGAGTCTATCGTCGCGGACCTGGAAAAGGTGCTGGCCGAGACGAAGACCACGACGATCATGGCCACCCATGACCGCAACGAGGCCCTCCGTCTATCGGATCGCATCGCCGTCATGGAAGGGGGACGCATCGCGCAGATCGACCGCCCGTCCATCGTGATGAACCGGCCCGTCGACGAGTTCGTGGCGCACTTCGTGGGAACGGAGACGATCCTCGAAGGCGCGGTCCGGGAAACGAACGAAACAGCCCTGTTCGTTTCCGTCGACGGCTCGGTCATCGAGGTCGTCGGCAGGGGCCGCGTCGGCGAGAAAGTGACCGTCTGCATCCGTCCCGAAAACGTGACCCTCGCCATTCCCGACGGGACCGCGAAGACAAGCGCCCGAAACACCTTCCGCGGCCGGATCGGCCGGATTATCCCCCTGGGGCTTGTCCACCGGGTCGAGATCGCCTGCGGGTTCCCGCTCGTCGCCTTCGTGACGACACACGCCCTCGAAGACCTTTCCCTCAAGGAAGGCGACGAGGTCGCCGCCTCCGTGAAGGCCACGGCCATCCACGTGATCCGCAAGGGCGGCGGCTGAGAGGCGCGTTGTCATCCTCTGGAGGCCAGCAGCAGACGCATGAAAATCTACATTGGATTCGACGACACCGACCATATCGACGCTGACGTCGGTACGGGGAAGCTGGCGCGCCGGTTCGAGGAGCACCTGCCGGAGCGGTGCATTCTCCAGGGCGTCGTCCGTCAGCAGTTGCTCGTCGACGACCGGATCCCCTATACCTCGCACAACAGCTCCGCGTGCCTCATCGTGGAGGCCCCCGGCAGCGACTGCCTGGATACCCTGCGCGAACGGGCCGTCCGCCATATCGAAACGCAATCCCTGGCAGGAAGCGACCCGGGGCTTTGCATCGCCTGGAGCGACAACGGGGCCCTGGCACCCCTCGTGGAATTCGGCCGCCGCTGCACGGAGCGCGTGGTCCCGCAGGCCGAGGCCGTTCGGGCGGCCAAGGGCTTTCACCTCTCCGGCCATGGGGGCACCAACGACGGTATCATCGGAGCCGCGGCCGCCGTGGGACTCACGGCATCGGGCTGGAGCGGCCGCTTCATCGAATTCGCCCGCCTGCGGGAGCTGCCGGTCATCGCCACGGTGGCCTCACTCGAGGAGCGCGGCATGTCCGTTGTCTCCATGGACCGCGACGCCCTTTCCCCGCGCCCTGGAGACCGGGTGGACACGAAGGGGTGGCTGAGGCCGCGCCTGCTTGGCCATCGCGCGGTCGTCCCCGTGCTACCGTCCGGCGACGGGTTGTGGTATACCCTCTGGGAGAAGCGCAGCAAGACATCCCACGGGAGGTGACGAACATGCCGGGAAAAATTTTCTACCGCGAGCGCGGAAAGGTGGGCGAGGGGGAGAAGAAGCCCCGATTCAAGCTCGTGGCCGTGTCGGGGGTCGCCATCGACATTTACGCCGAGCATCTGCGGAAGAAGGAGCTCGAGCAGATCGCCAAGGCCGCCGGCGCGAAGCTCGTCCTGCTGGAGGGGGGCGCGAAGGGAAGCGAGGCGGAGGTGGAAGTGGCTGAACCGCCCCGGGGACGGAAGCCCAGGAAGTAAAGGACACGGTTTCGCCCGCATGACCGCGGCGTCGAGCCGATGCGTACACAGACGAACGGAGGAATCATGGTGCTGATCCGGGAGCGCGACAGCAGACGTCTGCACGTCAAGAGCAGGCTCATGGGAGAGAGCCTCGTCAGCCAATCCTTTGCCGAAGGCTACGAGGTAGCCCCCCAGCAGAGGCTGTTCCCGGATGTGCATGTCCTGAAGATCGGCGGGCAGTCCATCTGCGACCTCGGGAAGAAGGCCCTGCCGCAGGTGGTGAGGGAGATCGCCGCCAACAAGAAGAAGCACAGGATGTTTCTCCTGACGGGCGGCGGAACGCGGAGCCGGCACATCTACACCATCGGCCTCGAGCTTGGCATGCCGACGGGGATCATCTCCAAGTTCGGCAGTTCCATCTCCGAGCAGAACGCCCTGCTGGTGGCCACGCTGCTTTCCCCCTGGGGCGGCATCAAGATCGGCCACGACGAGATCATGAAGCTGCCGACCTACTTCGCCCAGGGCTGCATCCCCGTCATGCACGGGATGCCCCCTTACGACTACTATGCCCTTCCGTCGCCGACATGGCGGATCCCCATGCACCGCACCGATGTGGGCACTCTCATCGTGGCGGATCTCATCGGGGCGAAGAGCTGCATCCTCGTCAAGGACGAGGACGGCCTCTACACGGACAATCCCAAGAAGAACAAAAAGGCGAAATTCATCGAGAAGATCGGCGCCGGGGAATTGATCCGGAGAAACCTGGACGACCTGATCATCGAACGGCCCTGCCTGGAGATCCTCCGGGACAGCGAAGTCCTCGACCGCATCCAGATCGTCAACGGCCTCCGGAAAGGCAACATCACGAAGGCCCTGGCAGGCAGGCACGTGGGGACGATCATCACGAAATGACCCCCCCGTCCGCGAGGGAGACCTTCCTGTCATCGCGCCCGGCCGACGTGCGTTATTGTGGTCATGAGGAAGGAAGACGTGCAGCGACACGACATCATCGGGAAAAAGAGGTTGGGATCATGAAGAAAGGATTTCTCGTTTTCGCCATTGTTTTCGCCGTGACACTCGTTCTGACGGGCATGCTTTTCGCCCAGGCCAAAAAGGGGCCCGCCGCCGACGGCAAGGCCCTGTGGGATTTCATCCAGAAGGAAAAGTACCAGAGCTGGAAGATGTGGCCCGGCACCGAACCTCAGTACAAGGGCCCCGAGCCCCACGGCGCCTTTCTGACCACTTACGTCAACCAGGCCGCCTTCGACGCCATCAAGGGCAAGAAGGGCAAGCTGCCCGATGGGGCCCTGGTCATCCAGGACAACTTCGACAAGAACAAGAAGCTCAAGTGGGTCGACATCATGTACAAGGTCAAGGGCTACAATCCCAAGGGCGGCGACTGGTACTGGGCGCAGGTCACCGCCGGCGGCAAGGTGACCCAGGAGGGCAAGGTCGACGAGTGCATCAAATGCCACGAGGCCCAGAAGACCAATGACTACACCTGGACCAGCAAGCTGAAGTAGCCCCCGCAGCCTATTGACAGCATGTTGCAAACCCACCCCCGGATCGAACGCGAGCGGAAGACCGTGGAGGCCATGATCCGGCTCTTCTGCCGGGATTGCCACGGCAACAGGCAAGGGCTCTGTTCGACATGCCGGGAACTGCTGGCCTACGCCGGAAAGCGCCTGGAGGCGTGTCCCTACGGCAAGGACAAGCCAACCTGCGCCCGTTGCCCTGTCCATTGCTACAAGACCGAGATGCGCGAAAAAATCCGGGACGTTATGCGATACTCGGGCCCCCGGATGCTCTGGAAGCACCCCCTGCTTGCCGTCGTTCACCTCGCCGACGGGCGCCGGAAAGCGCCGGCAGGTCCCGGCCGGAAAGGCAGAAAGGGAAATAACCCTTGACAAATGCTTGAAAAAGCGTTACGTTAAGCTCGCTTTGAACCGGTCGTGACACATAATGTCCCCAGAGCCTGTGAGAGGCCGCGGGGATTTTTTTTGGCCTGATTGATGCAGAGCCTGCCGGCTCAAGCAAGGAGGACCATGGGAAAGCGAAACCACAACCAGTTCATCAAGAGACAGAAGGAGCTGGAAAGACAGAGAAAAGCAAGCGAGAAGATGGCCAGGCGCCAGGGCAAGAGCACGAGAACCGCAGCGGATGAAGAGTCCGTGAACATCGCGGAGACCGCCCCGGAAGCCGAAGCGTAAGCGATTTTATCAACGGCCCGCGAAAAAGCGAAAGCGGGCAGGCGGGGAACCCCGCCGGCCAGCAAGTCAGAAATGCCAGAAAAGAGGTTTGTCCGTTCATGAGTTTCAAGTCGTTCGAGTTGCATCCGCAGATCCAGGCCGGCGTCGAGGCCCTCGGGTACGAGGAACCCACACCCATCCAGTCCCGGTGTATCCCTCTCATCCTGAACGGTCGCGATGTCATGGGGATGGCGCAGACCGGGACGGGGAAGACCGCAGCCTTCGGTCTGCCCATTCTGCAGCGGCTGATGTCGGGGCCGCGCAGGCGTGTCCGCGCTCTCATCATCGCCCCCACCCGCGAGCTGGCCGAGCAGATCCACGAAGCCATAGGCCAGCTGGGCCGCAAGACGAAAGTGAAGAGCGTCACCGTGTACGGCGGCGTGAAGCAAAACCCCCAGATCCGAAAGCTTCGTGAGGGCGCCGAGATCGTCGTGGCCTGTCCGGGAAGGCTTCTGGACCTCATGGACCAGGGGGTCATCGACCTCACCGGCCTGGAAGTTTTGGTCCTGGACGAGGCGGACCGCATGTTCGACATGGGCTTCATGCCCGACGTCCGAAGAATCCTGGGCCGCATCCCCGCCAGGCGTCAGACCCTCCTGTTCTCGGCCACCATGCCGGAAGAAATCCGGGATCTGGCCCGGGACATCCTGACAGATCCTGTCACTGTCCAGGTGGGCGAGGCCGCGCCCGTGGGGACGGTCTCCCACGCCCTGTATCCCGTCGAGCAGCATCTCAAGACAGCGCTGCTCATGAAGATCCTGGACCGAACGGACACGGACTCCGTCCTCGTGTTCACCCGGACCAAGGACCGCGCGACGCGCGTGGCAAAAAGCCTGAAGAAGGCGGGACTCCCCGTCACCTTTCTCCAGGGGGACCTCTCCCAGAGCCAGCGCCAGGAGGCGCTCAACGGCTTCCGGCAGGGAAAGTACCGGATCCTGGTGGCCACCGACATCGCCGCCCGCGGCCTCGACATTTCCCGGATCTCCCACGTGATCAACTACGACATGCCCGACACCGTCGACGCCTACACTCACCGCATCGGGAGGACGGGCCGCGCCGAGAGGACGGGGGATGCCTTCACCTTCGTCACCCGGGAAGACCGGGCGTTCGTCTGGGAAATCGAACGGGTGCTGGGCGAAGAGATCGAGCGCAGGACGCTCGAGGACTTCGACTACACCGCTCAGCCGAAACCCGGCGGGAGGGGCGGGCGCGGAAGGCGCGGGGAACGCGACCGCGTGGAGGAGGCCCCGAGACCGCAGCCGCCGCCGAGCGACCTGTCGGTCTTTGCGGCGTTTCACGCCGCCGCGGGATTCCCGGAAAAGGCCCGGAAGGTGACGCTCTTTTCGACGCCGCGATCGAAAGCCCGCCGGGTACGGAGCGCCCGATGATCAAAAAGCACGTTGCAGGGGGCATGATTAACATTGCAGTCGCGCCCCGGTTGTGATAACCACTCCTTTAGTTTTTCGTTAAAGCCGGACCAGGATAGGGGGATCATCACAGGAAACATCTATTTTCCAGGAGAGGTCGATGAAGATTTACGTCGGGAACATGCCTTACAGTGTCACGGAAGAGGATCTCAAGCAGGCGTTCGAAGCGTTCGGGCAGGTTGAGACCGTGACGATCATCAAGGACAAGATGAGCGGACAATCAAAAGGTTTCGGCTTTGTCGAAATGGGCTCTGCTGAGCAGGCCCAGGCTGCCATCAGCGGGATGAACGGAAAGGATCTGAAGGGGCGGAAGCTGAATGTCAACGAGGCGCGTCCCCGCCAGGACGACGGTCGCGGCGGCGGAATGCGGCGTCCCGGCGGCGGCGGAAGGCCCCGTTACTAGACCTCGGATTTTTTCTCGCAACAACCGCAGGACATCGGGGTCTCCCGGAAACGGGAGACCCCCGAACGTTTCATCGGCTCCCGTTCCGCAATAGGATTGTCATCCGGATGGCCGCGTGCGCAGTTGTGCATGCAAGGGACGCGGATACCCGTGACAGAAGCCTGCCGCCGGATTTTATGAGCCGAGACGAATCCGGGGTAGAGCCTTGATCATCAACCGCCGGGGCCGCGGGCCCGAAATTGATTATCCCTGCCCCTGGGGCTACAAAGTCATCGGGACGGACATGGAGCGTCTGCGGAGCGCCATTGCCGAGGTGATCCAGGAGCGCCCCCACACCGTCACCCCGTCGAATCGCAGCGTGACCGGAAGGTACCACTGCCTGAACGTGGATATCGTCGTCGCAAGCGAAGAGTGCCGACTCGAGATCTACGAAGGCCTGCGCAGGCACCCCGCCGTGAAAATCGTCCTGTGAAAAGACAGGGAGTCGAGAAGGTGAGACGATCGGCGCAGCCTTTCGAATTCCCGCGCCCGGGAGTTCTCAGCCACGCATCTTCTTGCCCTTTATCCCCTTCCCCTCTCTTTTTTACTGGCCTGGGCATATCAGGGCAGAAAATAGGTGCCGCCGTGCGGAACGATCGGGGCCTGTTGCTCCGTCAGCCCCGCCTTTTGGGCGGCCTTCCGATAGTCCCGGGCCGGCATGTCCATCGGCTCGTCCGTCAGGTCGAATACACCCCATTGCTGGGGGATGAGCACCTCTGCCCGAAGTTCCCTGTACGCCTTCACGGCCTCGTCGGGATCCAGATGGTAGACCGACATGAACCAGCGCGGCTCATAGGCCCCGATCGGCAATAACGCCGCATCCATGGGACCGAACTTGCGGCCGTATTCGGCGAATCCCGGGAAGTACCCGGAATCCCCCGCAAAGTATATCTTCCGGTTCGCCGATTCGACGAGCCAGGAGCCCCACAGGCGCCTGTTCGTATCCCAGGGCGTCCGCTTCGTCCAGTGCTGCACGGGAAGCAGCCGGTAGGTGACGCCGTGGATCGTGTACTTCTGGAACCAGTCGAGCTCGATGACCCTGGCGCCGGGCAGGACGTCTTCGAACCAATCGCGGTAGCCCATCGGCGTGAGGTAGAGGGGCCCCGCGCCGATCTTCCGGACGCTGTCCTTGTCGAGATGATCGTAGTGACTGTGCGAAATGAGGACGACCTGGACCGGGGGGAGTTCCTCGGGCAGCAGGGGAAAGGGCGCGTAGCGGTCAATGAAATACAGGATGTCCCCGAAGACGGGGTCGGTCAGGATATTCTGGCCGTTTACCCTCAGCCAGAGCGTTGCGTGCCCAAGGTAGGTGACGGAGTCCTCGGCTTTCAGGATCGAGGCCACGTCGGGCTTCGTGACGGGAAAGTAGGGCCTCTGCCTCTTTTCCTTCCGGTAGGGGTTGGTGCTGATCTTCCACTCGAGAAGCCTCAGGGTTTCTCCCGCCCGCTCTTCCGTCATCCAGGGGTTGCGAAACCCCGGGTTGGCGTGATGGGCCCTTTCACGGGCCAGCGCCTCAATGTCCTTCGCCTGCCCCCGTGCCGGGGCGGGACCGGCGGAAACGACCGCGAGAAGGGTGATGGCGGTGATCAGGATCCATGGTATTCGCACTGTCGTCCCCCCCTGTCCCCTCTTGTTCGGAACGGGCCAAGTGATCTAAATATAACCACGAGGCCGCGACAATCAACAGAAATCTTGCTTCGTTCCCGCAGGATCCCCCTATCTTTTTGCGCGCTTATCCGGTAAAAGGTCCCCATGCGGCATCTGCTCTGTGCATGGATCGCGTTCTCCCTCCTTGCGGGGGCCGCGCCCGAGGCTGCCGGTCCCGGGCCGGGGCCAGGCCTCGAGGAAAAGATCGGCCAGATGATCATGGTGGGGTTCCGGGGTCTCTCCGTTTCGGATCGGGACCCCATTGCGCGGGACATCCGAGAGCGTCATATCGGCGGGGTGATCCTCTTCGACTACGACGTGCCCTCCCGCACCTGGGGCCGCAATATCGAATCGCCCGGGCAGCTCGGAGCCCTCGCCGCTTCGCTGCGGAAAACGGCAGGGACGCCCCTGTTCATTGCCGTCGACCAGGAAGGAGGCCGGATCACACGTCTCAAGGAAAAGGCGGGCTTCCCCCCGACCCTTTCCCAGAAGCGTCTCGCAGCCGGCGGCGATCCCGGCAAGACGGCAGGACAGGCGGAGACCACGGCAAAGACCCTTGCGGGGCTCGGCATCAATCTCAATTTTGCCCCCGTGGCGGACCTCGACGTCAACCCGGACAACCCGGTTGTCGGAAAACTCGAGCGGAGCTTCTCGCGCAACCCCGACACGGTGACCCGCCACGCGGCGGCCGTCATCGATGCCCATCGTCGTCACGGGGTCCTCACGGCCCCGAAGCACTTCCCGGGACACGGCAGCTCGGCAGGAGACACCCACGAGGGGTTCGTCGACGTGACGGGCCGGTGGTCCGCCGTGGAGCTCGAACCCTTTCAAAACCTGATCCGGCTGGGAAACGTCGACATGGTCATGACAGCGCACATCTACAACAAAACGCTCGACCCCGATTGGCCGGCCACCCTCTCGGACAAGACCCTCAACGACCTTCTGCGGCGGCAGATGGGCTACGACGGCGTCGTGATCTCCGATGACCTGCAGATGAAGGCCATTGCAGACCGCTATCGCCTCGAGACGACGATACGCCGGGCGATCCTCGCGGGTGTGGACATCCTGCTGTTCGCCAACAATTCCGTCTACGAGGAAGATATCGCAGCCCGGGCCGTCGCGACGATCCGGTCCCTTGTCGCCAATGGCGCCATCCCCCTGGAGCGGATCGACGAATCCTACCGGAGGATCAGGAAGCTCAAGGAACGGCTGAAGAAATAACGGCGTTTTTTCTTGATCCGGTACGTCCCGTTCATTAAATTGAACCGAGCGGCAGGAGCCGTCAATCGCTCCGTCGCCCCGGAAAAAATCTGCCGAGGATGGTGCGTCTTCATGCAAAAAGCCCCCTTGTTCCGGCTCACGCTTTTCCTGTTGCTCGCATCCGCGTTGTTCTCCCCTGCCGCCGCCGAAACCGTCGATCTGACGATCCTCCACATCAATGACTTCCACGGCAACCTCCTTCCGAAACCGGGCAAGGAAGGCAAGCCGGCGACGGGGGGGATGGCCCGGATCGCGAAAATGGTCGCCGAGGAACGGGAAAAGAACCCGAAGGGAACGATTCTGCTCTCGGCCGGGGACATGTTCCAGGGGACGCCGATCTCGAACCTCTTCCGCGGCAGGCCCGTCATCGAAACCATGAACCGCATGGGGTTCGACGCCATGACCGTGGGCAACCACGAGTTCGACTGGGGGATGGAGGCCTTTCAGGACCTTCGGAAGGCGGCGTCCTTCCCGTTCCTCTCGGCCAACATCCTCGACGAGCGGGGTGCGCTCCTGCCGGGCGTGAAACCCTATATCCTCATCCGGAAGAAGGGGCTGAAGATTGCCGTCATCGGGATCACCACCCCCGAGACGCACTACGCCACCAAGCCGGAAAACCTGAAAGGGTTCAGGGTGGCTGCCGTCGAGAAGGTCCTTCCGGGGCTCATCGCGAAGCTCAGGAAGGAAGGGGCCGGCCCCGTCGTCGTCCTGTCGCACCTGGGGCTCGACGAGGACAGGGAATTGGCCTCGAAGGTCGAAGGGATCGACCTGATCGTGGGAGGCCACAGCCACACGGAGGTGAAAACCGCCGTGACGGTCGGAGCGACGCGGATCGTCCAGGCCGGCTACTACGGGCAACAGCTCGGGGTGCTGGCGATCGCCGTGGACAGGGAGTCGCGAAGAGTGGTCCGTTGCCCCGAAAAGCGGATCCTGCGAAAGGTCAAGGCGGGCCCCGGCGACCCCGTCGACGCCGCCGTGGCGGCAGTCATCAAAACCTACGACGATCAGATCCGCGAGGAATTCGGACGTGCCGTCGGGGAGACCCGCGTCGATCTGGCCAAGCGGCCCTTCGAGTCCAATCTCGGCAACCTCGTCTGCGACGCGATGCGATGGGCCACCGGGGCGGACGTGGCGGTCCAGAACAACGGGGGCATCCGCACGACCCTCCCGAGGGGAACGATCTCGCTGGAGCAGGTCTTCATGCTGCTGCCCTTCGACAACAACCTCATGACCATGGACCTCACGGGGGCGCAGCTCGTGAGCATCCTCGAGCAGAACGCGAGGACGGACGGCATGCTGCAGGTTTCGGGCCTCAGGGTCGTCTACGACCTGTCGGCTCCCGAGGGCTCCCGCGTGAAGGAACTGGCCGTCGGCGGCACGCCGGCGGAGCCGTCGCGCACCTACCGGGTGACGACCAACGATTTCCTCGCCGCGGGCGGCGACCGATTCGGCGTGTTCCGCGAGGGAAGGAACGCCGTCATCGGAGACAACGTGAGGGACGCATTCCTGGAGTACCTCAAGAAACACTCTCCCGTGTCCCCCCGAACGGAAGGAAGGATTGTGGTGACGCCATGAGCGAAGACAGGATCACCGTTTACGTCAACGGACGCGGGGTCACGCTCCATCGGGGCATGAAGGTAAAGCACGCCCTCATCGCCTGCGATCAAGCCCTCTACGATGCCGCCGAGGCCGGCGATCTGGCCGTGCGTGATGCCTCCGGCTTCGATATCGGCCTCGAGGGGTCGCTGCGCGACGGAACGCGGATCTTCACGGCCAAGCCTGGCGAATGAAACAGGCAGGCGATGCGGCGGGCCTCGCCTCGAGGGCCTCCGGCCAGGGCGTCCCCTTTGCCCTCGTGAGCGGACGGGGGATCGGCCGGAAGATCCTCGATCCCGCCTGCGACATGGCGGAATTCCGCCGAATGCTGGCGGTGAAGCGCCGGCAGGAGGGCTACCGGAGTTTTTTCGAGAGTGTCCCCGGACTGCACGGGACGCTGCCGGAGGCGTACTTCACGATGATGAAGAGGACGTGGATGCAGGCGTATTTTGGGTATTAGCGGCTGCGCCGCAGCTGACGGCATATGGCAAAGGGCTCAAGGCAAGAACCGAATCGGGTACGATACAATCCCGGCAACCTTGGAGACCTGCTCAAGCACGGCTGGCTCGTGGAGATCGTCCGGTTCCTGCGCCGGCACAACGAAGGGGCTCCCCTGCGGTATGCCGACACGTTCTGCGGATTTCCGGAGTACAACATCGCCGCCGCGCTCGCGGAGCGGATCCGCGAGCGTTTCCATGTCCCGACCTTCCGCAGGCTCCAGGAGCCTTTCCTGGCCCGCGGGAGGTACGCGGGAAGCGTGACCCTCGCAGGCCTGGCTGCTGAGGGGCATCTCAGGCCGTTCCTGTTCGACACAAACCCGGAAGCCCTTGCGAGTTTCCCCGCCGGCACGGCCGAGACGCTGCAAATCCGGTCCGGCTGTGATATATTGGACACAAGCGACCCGTACGACCTGATTTTTCTCGACCCCTACGACGATATCCGGGTCGACTGCGAAACGTTGCTCGGGAAAGGCGCGGCACGAAGCCGCGGCGCCTCTCTCCTGATTTTTCTTCCTTTCCAGGGCGGAATACAGGGGGAACTCCTCGGGGCGGCTGCCGAGCGGCACGGAATCAACTGCCTGACAGGGATCGTGCAAAACCCGGGGACCTCCCTGGACGGCCGGCACCATTTCGCGGCGGTGTTCATGCCGTCGCTCTCGCTGAACCCCGGCGCGGTCCTCGGTCTTTTTGGCGAGCTCAACATCGTCACGGCCCGGGTCAACGCGCTAGCGGACCTTCCATGACCGGCCGCGGGCACGGTCCATGCACAACACGAGAGGTCGAGACATTTCCCTCCGGGAGGCCGGAATGAAGGAGTACGAGGTTATCATCGTCGGCGGCGGGCCTGCGGGGATCTTTGCGGCGCTGACACTGGCTGAAGGGGGCGCAAGGGATGTCCTCCTTCTCGAGCAGGGGAAAGGCATCGGGGAGCGCAGCCGCAGCTGCGCGGGCGACATGCTCTGCGGCTGGGGCGGCGCAGGGGCTTACAGCGACGGCAAGCTGACCCTTTCCACGGAGGTGGGCGGGAATCTCGGCGATTTCCTCGACGTCAAATCCCTCTACGATCTTCTCCAGGAGGCGGACCGCCTCTACGTCGAGCACGGGGCCCCGGACCGGCTCTTCGGCGATCTCTCCCCCGAGGGGGAGGAGCTGGGCGAGAAGGCTAGGCTGGCAGGGCTGGAGTTCATCCCCTCCCGGATACGCCACATCGGGACGGAGAACTGCATCGACGTGCTGGGCCGCATGTATGAATCGCTGGCCGGAAAGATCGAGATCTGCACGGACTGCCGCGTGGAGTCGCTGCTGGCCCAGGAGGGACGGATCATCGGGGTCAAGCTCGCCGACGGCGAGACCCGCTACGGCCGCCACGTGATCGCGGCGCCGGGCCGCTCGGGGGCTTCCTGGATGAAACGGGAGGCAAGGGCCCTGGGGATCCGGACGAGGGCCAGCGCCGTCGACATCGGCGTCCGCGTCGAGCTGCCCGCCACGGTTCTCAAGCCGTTGACCGACGTGAGCTACGAATCCAAGCTGGTCTACTACTCGAAGAGCTTCGACGACCGGGTGCGCACCTTCTGCATGAACCCCTACGGGGAGGTGGTGGTCGAGAGCAACGAGGGGCTCGTCACCGTGAACGGCCACAGCTACGCATCGAAGAAATCCGACAACACCAATTTCGCCATCCTCGTGAGCAGCTCCTTCACGGAACCCTTTGACGACCCCATCGCGTACGGCCGCTACATCGCCCAGCTGGCCAACCTGCTGGGACAGGGGGTCATCGTGCAGAGGCTGGGCGATCTCCTCCAGGGGCGCCGCTCCACGAGGGAACGAATCGCCAAGTGCCTCACGAGGCCCACGCTGGCTGCGGCGACCCCCGGCGATTTGAGCTTCGTTTTCCCCTACCGGCACCTCAAGAACATCATCGAGATGCTCCAGGCCATGGACAGCCTTGCCCCGGGTGTCAGTTCGCGCCACACGCTGCTCTACGGCGTGGAGGTCAAGTTCTACTCGAACCGTATCGAGGTCTCGAAGGCGCTCGAGACAGCGATTGCGAACCTCTTTGCCGTCGGCGACGGTGCGGGGATCACCCGCGGCCTTCTACAGGCTTCGGCAAGCGGCATCCTGGCCGCGCGGGCCATCTCCGAGCGGCTGGGTCAGGGCTGACGGCGTCCTGCCGGGGTCGCGAGACTCAGGAGACCCCGGGTTCCCCGGTTGCCGCTGAAATGGAGCTTTTCTTCTTCCTTTCCGGGCGTTTCTTCGGTATGCTTCCCGTCGGCTGCTGCAGCCGTCATGGGGTCCCGTTCCGCCTTCGGCCGGGGGCCCAACCCCTGTCGGACCCGGCACGCCCCTGCGCGATCAAACCGTTTCTGTCAAGAACCGTCAACCGCATCCGAGGAGGAAGGAAGATGAAAAAGACCGGATTCGCACTGGGCTTTATTCTGGCGTGTCTGTTCGCGCTCTCGGCGGCGCAGGCCGCAGGGCCGGATGCCGTCGTTGGGAAATGGCTCAACGGCAAGCAGACGGCACACGTGGAGATCTACCAGGCAGGGGGCAAGTACTACGGCAAGATTGTATGGCTGAAAGAGCCCCTCTACCCCGCCGACGACAAGAAAGGCATGGCCGGCAAGCAGAAGGTGGACCGTGAAAACCCGGATGCAGCGAAGCGGAGCCAGCCCATCCTGGGCCTCGTCATCCTGCGGGACTTCAGCTTCATCAGGGACAACCTCTGGGAGGACGGGATGATCTACGACCCGGAAAACGGCAAGGACTACAAGTGCAAGATGACGCTCGAGTCACCGGACATCCTCAACGTCCGGGGGTTCATCGGCATCTCGCTGATCGGACGAACGGACACGTGGACGCGGGTTAAATAACGGACTCAAGCAACCGGACACAGGGCAAGCAAACGCCCCCTTCTCCCCCTTGTTCAGAGCGGGGAAAGGGGGCTTTCCTTTTCCGATTCCCGAGACCGGACCCCCTAATCGCTGACGACCTCGGGCCGCATGGACACGATCGCCGTCCTGCCCTCCTTCGGCTCCGCGCTGTACTGCTTGTAGAGGGCCATGACGCGCCTGACGTAGCCCTGCGTCTCCGTGTAGGGGGGGATGCCGCCGTATTTCGCCACGGCCTTCTCGCCCGCGTTGTAGGCAGCCAGGGCCAGCGGCAGGTGGCCGTTGTAGACGTTCATGAGATAGCGCAGGTACTTGACGCCGCCCTCGATGTTGGACTCGGGCTCGAAGCTGTCCCGGACCTGGAGGGTCGAGGCCGTCTTGGGCATGAGCTGCATGAGGCCCTGGGCGCCCTTGGGCGAGACGGCCCTGTGGTTAAAGTTCGACTCGGCCTTGATGACGGCCTTGACCAGGGAGTAGTCGACTTTGTACCTGTCAGAGGCCTTCTGGATCAGGGGACCGTACTTCGTCATGTCAATGCCGGCCCTGATGATCACCCGCCGCTCCTTGATCCAGAGCTTGTAATCGGGGCTGGTGGGCAGGTTGGTAATGTGCATGACCCCGTTCTCGTCGGTGTAGCGGTAGATGTCGGCATGGGCCGGGGAAAGCACGCCCAGCGTCAATCCGCACAACACCGCGGCAAGGAAAACGGGTTTTGTAAAAAAGTTCATTCGAGGCACCGGCGGAATAACGGGTTTCTACCCTCTTGTTTCTTTTACCAAAATTGTGGACTGGACGTAAGCAGAATCTGTCCCTGCCTTTCAGGCCCGATCAGAACTTCAAGAACCATACCACCTCTATTTCTATCGGCAAGGGCGTCCATAACATGAATTTCTCTTGAATTTCTTATCCTATCCGCACTTCCCGACCTCCCCTCTTCTTAACTCCTTTCTTTACCCCGCCCCACCCAGTTCTTCATGCTCCCCGTGACCCCCAGCAGGACGACGAGCGCCTGGAACCAGGCATCGGGCAGAAGTCTCAACCGCGGGATCAGGTTGACCGTCCAGGGGCGTTTCGGGGAATAGTTCCCCCGCTTCAGGGCCGACTCCACGATGGCCTCGGCAATCACGTCGTGATCCTTGAGGAGCGGCGCGATCAGGTTGCCCGGAAACCCGAGCCTGGCGCCCTCGAACATGCCCCTGGCGATGTAGCTCGGGTGGATGGAGGACCACTGCACGCCCCTCTTGCCCCGCTCCCAAGCCTCGAAGCGCATCGACTCCGTCAGGCCCCAGACGGCCCACTTCGTGGCGGCATACATGGACAGGCTCGGGACCCCGAGGGTGGCCGAGGCCGAGGAGATGTTCACGACGCAGCCGCTGTTGCGCTCGTACATGGCCGGCAGAAAGGCCCTGATCGTGTAGATCATGGACGTCAGGTTGACGGCGATGGTCTTTTCCCAGACTTCGTCGGGCTGCTCCAGGAAATCGCCGCCCATGACGTATCCCGCGTTGTTGATCAGGATGTCCACCTGGCCCATCTCCGAGGCGGCCGTTTTGGCTAGTTCATACACGCGGGTCTTGTCTGTCACGTCGCAGGCATGGGTGAACACCCGGCCGCGCAGGACCTCCAATTCCCTCTTGGCGTCCTCCAGGGCGGAGGCATTGAGATCCCAGATGGTTACGGCACAGCCCTCGCGCACTAGCCTCTTCGAGGTGGCAAGGCCGATTCCCATGGCCCCGCCCGTGACAACGACTGCCTTGCCTTTCAGCTCCATCCCGATCCCCTCCTTCCCGGGGCAGCGCCCCATCCCGATGATCTAAGGAAACCTTCATGAAATTGGACCGATTGCCGATAATGATACCAGAGGGCTTACGCACGATCGTCCGGGGGATCGTGTGTGACCCGCACGGCGCCGGCGGCCGGGGCCGCAGAAAAGGAGCGGCGATGAGTGACAGGATCAGCGTGGTCTTTTCGGGCACGAACAAGAATTTTCTCTACAACTGCGAGATCCCCATCTCCATGCTGCCGAGAACCGGCGAACGCATCCGGCTGAGCATTCCGGGCCACTCCGACATCCGCTGTTACGTGGAAGACATGGAGTGGCAGTACGCCGAGTTGGAGAAGAGGATCGACATCTCGATCGTCGCCAGGGTCAAGATGCTCAGAGAAGACTGATCCCGTGTTCGGCAGCCGGCGCCCGGTGAAAACTCCGGAAGAAATCCGATCGCCGGCCCCCGATCACGTCGGCCGCCGGGCCGCTCACAATCTCCTCGCGATCATCTGCAGGAGCATCCCGATCATCAGCAGAAAGAAATACGCCTGGCCCATCAGCAGGATCTGCCGGGTCGTGATGATTTCCGCCATCCCCAGGACAATCACGAAGGCAAAGAACACCAGTCCCCAGACGATGATCCAGTAGGCGAATTTCGCGTTCCTCAGCCATTCGCGAATACGAGAACCCATGCCGCCCCTGCTCCCGCCCCGTTTACCCGCGCGCCCGGTTGCCGGTTGACAGCCCGACCGCTTTCACATAGAAGAAAGCCATGTTCCGGATACGCGCAGCCTTTCTGCTCGTCCTGGCCATGGTCACGACGGGCTGCACCGGCCTTTTCTTCGAAGAGCCCGTTATTACCCTCCGGGAGATTCACGTACGCCAGCTCTCGCTGACCGACGCGGATCTGCTGTTCGTGGCCGAGGTCAAAAACCCCAACGGCTACGAGTTGCGCCTGAAATCGATTGACTACACCGTTCATCTCAACAACCGGGAAACGGGCGGCGGCGCGCTCCGGAAGGAGGTGACCGTTGCCGCCTCCTCGTCGGCCCCCGTCGAGATTCCCGTGACGGCCCGCTTCGGAAGCCTGGGCGGGGTCGCCAGGCTCTACCTCGCCGGCCAGGAGCTGTCGTACAAGATCGAAGGCAAGGCGCTCGTGAAAGCCGGCCTGTTCGACCGCGCATTCCCCTTCTCCCGCACCGGCGTCATCGCCCCAAAAAAGACAGAAATCAGGAAGCCAGGAAGTCAAGAAGCACGGACCGGTTGAAACTGATCCCTATCCCCCCCGTTCCCAACTTCACCACTTCCCTGCTTCAAATTTCAAAGCTCTCCCCCATTTCAGGCACCCGTGTCCTGAGGCCCAGCTGCGCCTTCACCTGTTTTTCGAACTCCAGGGCGCTCGTCTCTTCGCCGTGGACGATGAAGACCTCGGGCTTGTTTTTGAAGAGGCCCAGCCACTCCAGCAGCTCCTTCTGGTCGGCGTGGGCCGAAAACCCGCCGATGGTGAAGACGCGGGACCGGACGGCGACCCTTTCGCCGAGAATCCAGACATCCTTTGCACCGTCGACGATGGCCCGCCCCAGGGTCCCCTTGGCTTGGTACCCCACGAAGACAACGCTGCACTCGGGGCGCCAGAGGTTGTGCTTCAGGTGGTGGCGGATGCGCCCGCCTTCGCACATCCCGCTTCCGGCCATGATCACCGCGCCCGAGGAGACCTGGTTGAGCTTCATGGATTCCTGGACCGAGGAGGTGAAGCGGAGGCGAACGGTCCTGCCTTTCTTGCTGGCCATGAGTCGTTTCGTCTCCTCGTCGAAGAGCTCGGGATGGGAGGCATAGACCTTCGTGGCCTCCTCGGCCAGCGGGCTGTCCACGTAGACGTCGAGCGGCGAGGCAAGCCGCCCCTCGCGAACGAGCTTGTTGAAGACATAGAGCAAGTCCTGCGTGCGGCCCACGGCAAAGGCGGGGATGTACACGTTCCCTCCCCGCTTGAAGGTCGTCCGGACGGCATCGGCAAGTTCCTCGAGGCTGTCTTCCGCACCCTTGTGCATGCGGTTCCCATAGGTGGACTCCACCACCACGTAATCGGTCTCGTCCGCATGCACGGGGTCCTGGATGATAGGGTTGCCTTTTTTCCCGATGTCGCCCGAAAAGATGATTTTCTTTTTCGCGTCGCCCCGGTACCACAGCTCGAGGGTCCCCGATCCGAGGATGTGCCCGGCATCGCAGAAGCGGTAGCGGATCACGTGGTCCAGGGCGTAGGTCTCGTCGTACTGCCTCTTCTCGAAGAAGGGAATGGAAGCGATGGCGTCCTCGACGGTATAGAGCGGCTCGACGGCCTTTTCGATGCCGGCCCGCAGGTTTTTCCTCGTCATCCACTGGGCGTCCATCTCCTGGATGTGGGCCGAGTCGGCCAGCATGATCCGGGACAGTTCCGCCGTGGCGGCCGTCGTGACGATCTTGCCCCGGAAGCCCTCCCGGACCAGGCGCGGGACGAGACCCGTGTGGTCGATGTGGGCATGCGTGAGAAAGACGACATCGATAGCCCGCGGGTCGAACGCGAAGGGCTTGCGGTTGAGCGCATCGGAATCGAGGCCTTGGTGCATCCCGCAGTCCACGAGAACCTGCAGGCCGTTGACAGAGAGGTGAAAACAGGAACCCGTGACTTTTCTCGCCGCGCCGAGGAAGGTGATCTTCATGGGAAAGCCTCGCAGTCCTTTGAGCGCCGGGGGGTGTATACGAACTGGACAGAACGCAACGAATGATTCATATACCAGTTGCGGCGGGCATGCAACACAATTGAACCCGTCGGAGGGGCCCTTGGAAGACCTGCAGGACGGCAATCTCTCCCGGGACACGCGGACGCGCTGGAACCGCCTGGCCAGGCATTACGGGCTTGTCGAGCGGCTCTCCGAGCGGCACCTGAAGAACTGGCGGGGCGTGCTGTGGCACCACGCCTCGGGGCGGATCCTGGAGATGGGGGCAGGCACCGGGCTGAACCTTCCCTACTATCCGGCAGGCGCCGAAATCACGGCCTGCGACCTCTCGGAGGGAATGCTGCGAACGGCCATGGAGCGGGCCCGGGGGAAAGGCCTCGGCGTCCGGTTCTGCGAAGCGGACATCTGCCGCCTTCCCTTTCCCGACGGGGTCTTCGACACCGCCGCGGCGACCTTCGTCTTCTGCTCCCTGCGCGACCCCGTCCCGTGCCTGCGGGAGATGGGTCGCGTGACGAAAGCCGAGGGGCGCATCCTCCTGCTCGACCACGTGCGGATCGACCGTCCCGTCATCGGGCCCCTCATGGATCTGCTGAACGTTGCGACGGTCCGGTTCGCCGGGGAGCACATCGCCCACCGGACGGAAGACCTCGCGCGCGCCGCGGGGCTTGAAATCGTTGAGAGCCGGCGCCTGGGCTTCATGGGGATCATCCGGTTCATCGCCGCCCGCCCGGGCCGCGGGGGAGCAAATTGATGATTGATTTCCCGACTGATTGACGATAGAAAATCCTGTCCGCATCCGGGACGAGTCCGAGACATGGGCCTGCTGAAGAAATTTATCCGGTTTTTTATCATCGGCGTCCTTCTCTTCGCCGGGGCGGTGATCGTCTACCTCTCCACGGCCTTCTACTACGACGACGTGGCGGCGCTGCAGAAGAGGAACCCGGGGAAAACCGCCTTCATGACCCACCGGGAGATCGAGTGGGAATTCAAGGGGCTCAAGAACCGGAAGATCCAGCAGGTGTACGTGCCGCTCTCGAGGATCTCCCCCTATGCCGCGAAGGCCGTCCTGATCGCCGAGGACGACAAGTTTTACTCCCACGAGGGGTTCGACTTCGAGGCCATTCAGAAGGCCGTCGAGAAGGACCTCAGGCTGGGAAAACTCAAATACGGCGGCAGCACGATCAGCCAGCAGCTCGCCAAGAACCTCTTCCTCTCCCCTTCGAAGAACCCGCTGAGAAAAATCCGGGAAGCGATCCTCACCTGGCGGATCGAGAACAACCTGTCCAAGCGGCGCATCCTGGAGCTTTACCTGAACGTGGCCGAGTGGGGCGACGGGATCTTCGGCATCGAGGCGGCATCGAGGCACTACTACGGCAAGTCCGCCGCGGAGCTTGCGCCCATGGAGGCGGCCCGTCTTGCCGTCGTCCTGCCCAACCCGCTGAGGCTCAACCCCGCCGGCGCGTCGAAGTACGTCGAGAAGAGGGCCGAGATCGTCTACGGGATCATGGTCCGGCGGGGCATCGTGATCGAGGAGTACGAGGACATCATGAGGGCGCCCCCCGACGGGCCGCCCTCTGACACGGGCTCACCGGCTCCGCCAGGGCGCGGATCCGGCACGGAGGACACCGGTGGCGGCGGGAAACGGGAACAGGCGCAACCGGACGGCGTCGGGGCCGAAGCGGCGCAGCCTCCGAAGGGAGAGAAGCCGCCGGGCCCGGGGCAATAATCCGGCCTGAACGGGTTTCATTGGGGCGGAGAAGCGAACCGGCCAACTCGACGTTCAGGGAAAGCAGGCGTGTCGTGATACTGGCAGGCGACATCGGCGGCACAAAACTTCATTTCGGGCTCTTCTCCCGGGAACGCGGGCTTCGCCGGCCCTTGGCCGAGACGGTTTACGCCAGCACCCGTTACGAAAGCCTGGAGGCCGCCGTCGGGCAATTCCTCGGCGAAACCGACCACCGGGCATCAGAGGCCGTCATGGCCGTTGCGGGCCCGGTGACGCGGGGGACGTCGAAGATCACGAACCTTCCCTGGACGATCGGCGAGACCCGCCTGCGCAAGACCTTCAGGTTCCGGTCGGCAAAGCTGATCAACGACGTCGAGGCGATCGCCGTCTCCGTGCCCCTGTTGCGCAGGACAGACTTCGTCTGCCTGCGGGAAGCGGCGTCCCTGCGCCACGGCAACCGGGCCGTCATCGCCCCGGGGACGGGCCTCGGCGAGGCTTGTCTCTGCTGGGACGGCAGGCAGTACCGGGCCATGCCCTCCGAGGGCGGACACGCCGACTTTGCTCCGCTCACCCCGCTGCAGGACCGGCTTGCGGTGTATCTCAGGCGCCGCCACGGTCACGTGAGCTACGAACGGGTCTGTTCGGGCATCGGGATCGCGAATCTCTACGGCTTCCTGCGGGACGAGGGCCTCGCCGGGCAACCCCGGTGGCTCGGGGCGGCTCTGGCCGGCGTCGTGGACCCGGTGCCGGTCATCATCGAAAAAGCGCTTGACCCGGAAACTCCCTGTGATATCTGTGTCAGGGCGCTCGACCTCTTCGCCTCCATCCTCGGCGCCGAGGCGGGCAACCTGGCCCTGAGGACGCTGGCCACGGGGGGCGTTTTCCTCGGGGGAGGGCTGCCGCCCCGGGTCCTCCCGATCCTGAAAAAAAAGGGGTTTACAGAGGCCTTCCTCCAAAAGGGGCGGATGCGGGACCTCCTCGAGAGGGTTCCCGTTTTCGTCATCATGAATCCGCGAGCGGCACTGCTGGGGGCCGCGGCGCTGGGGCTCGAGGCCGAATCCGGAACAAGGAGCAGATCGTCCAGATGAACCAGACCGACACCCTGTGCATCAACACCATCCGCATGCTGGCCGTCGACGCCATCGAGAAGGCAAGATCGGGACACCCGGGCCTGCCGATGGGGGCGGCGCCTATGGCCTACGTCCTGTGGACGCGCCATCTGCGGTTCAACCCGACAAACCCTCGGTGGCCGAACCGGGACCGATTCGTCCTGTCGGGCGGGCACGGGTCCATGCTGCTCTACGCGCTGCTGCACCTGACGGGATATGAGCTTCCTCTGGCCGAGATCAGGAACTTCCGCCAGTGGGGGAGCCTTACGCCCGGCCACCCCGAGCACGGCCACGACGGTGTCGAGGTCACCACGGGCCCGCTCGGGCAGGGGATCAGCAACGCCGTGGGTCTGGCCGTCGGCGAGGCCCACATGGCGGCCCGTTTCAACCGCGAAGGGTATCCCGTGGTCGATCACTACACGTACGTTCTCGCAAGCGACGGCGATCTGATGGAAGGGGTCGCGAACGAGGCCTGCGCCCTGGCCGGTCACCTGGGCCTGGGAAAACTCATCGTCCTGCACGACGACAACCGGATCTCGCTGGCGGGGACCACGGACCTCACCTTTACCGAGAACCTGGCCCAGCATTACGGGGCTTTCGGCTGGCACGTACAGAGCGTCGAGGACGGAAACGACCTCGCCGCCATCGACGAGGCAATCGAGGAGGCCAAGAAGGAAACCGGCAGGCCCTCCCTCATCTGCGTGCGGACGGTGATCGGCTGCGGCTCGCCCCATAAGCAGGGAAGCTACGAGGCCCACGGGTCCCCGCTGGGACCGAAGGAGACCGAGGAGACGAAGAAGAACCTCGGCTGGCCGCCGGAGCCCGCATTCTACGTGCCCGAAGAGGCCCTTAAGGTCTTCCGGTGGGCCCAGTCCAGGGGCAAGCAGCTCGAGGGACGCTGGTCCGGCATGCTCGAGCGATACGAAAAAGCCTTCCCCGAGCTGGCCGACGAGTTCAAGCGGCGCAAGGCCGACCTGCTGCCGGAAGGCTGGGACAGAGGATTGGCCGCGTACCCGGCGGGCAAGTCCATGGCCACGCGCAAGGCCTCCGAGGAGATCCTGCAGGTCCTCGGGAAGAGCATCCCCGAGCTGATCGGGGGCACGGCCGATCTCAACAACTCCGTTTTTGCCTGGCTCAAGGGCATGGGCGACTTCCAGAGACCCGGCCACGCCCCCTCCGGCGTGCAGGGCGCCGTCGGCGGCCCCTGGGGCTACGAGGGCCGCAACATCCACTTCGGCGTGCGCGAGCACGCCATGGGCGCCATCGCCAACGGGCTTGCCGCCTACGGCGGGATTCTCCCCTTCACGGGGACGTTCTTCGTCTTCTCCGACTACATGCGGCCGCCGATCCGGCTTGCCGCGATCTCGCAGCTCAAGGTCCTGTTCATCTTCTCCCACGACAGCATCGGCGTGGGCGAGGACGGCCCCACGCACCAGCCCGTCGAGCATCTCATGGCCCTGCGGGCCGTCCCGAACCTGACGGTCCTGCGGCCCGCCGACGCCAACGAAACGCTCGCCGCCTGGAAGGTGGCCCTCGAGCGGCGCAACCCGACGGTCTTCGTCTTCTCCCGTCAGAACCTGCCCATCCTCGACGCCTCGAGGTACCCCGTCGCCGAAGGGGTGGCCCACGGCGCCTACGTGCTCGCCGACGGAGGCGAGCACCCCGATATCGTCCTCATTGCCACGGGCTCCGAGGTCTCGCTCGCGCTGAGGGCGGCCGACGAGCTGGCGGTCAGGAAAGTGCGCGCCCGCGTCGTCTCGATGCCGTCGTGGGAGCTCTTCCGCGAGCAGGCCCAGGGCTACCGCGACGCCGTGATCCCGCCGACCGTGAAGAAGCGACTTGCCATCGAGGCGGGCTCCACCCTCGGGTGGTGGAAATGGGTGGGCGACGAGGGGGACGTGATCGGCCTGGACCGCTTCGGGGCCTCGGCGCCGGGCGACGTGCTCATGGAGAAGTTCGGCTTCACCGTGGAAAACGTCGTCGGCAGGGCCCTGAGACTGCTGGGGAGGGAGTAATCCCAGGGTTTCTGGACGGACAGACAGGGCCCGGCATTGCCCCCGCAGGCAATGCCGGGCTTGTTTAATCCGGGGCGATTGTGTATAAATGGGGCAGCGCACGCAGGCGCTGCTTTTTCCTGCCCGGTGATCAACCCGGGAGCAGGGCATCCTGATTGCTCCCGTTCCGCGAACAGCCTTCCGTTTCTCAGCGCCCCTTGCGCCTGTCCGCTCGAGGAGGGCCGTCATGACCGTAATCAGGAATCTCAACCGGCTGGGCCAGTCCATCTGGCTGGATTTTATCCGCCGCTCGCTGATCGACTCCGGCGAGCTGGAGGCCCTCATCGCCCGCGGCGTCACCGGCGTCACCTCGAACCCTACCATCCTCGAGAAGGCCATCGCGGGAAGCGCGGACTACGACGAGGCCCTTCGGGAACTCGTCGATGAGGGAAAAACGAACGACGAAATCTACCTCGCGCTGGCCCTCGACGACATCCGGCGGGCGGCCGACCTCTTCCGTCCCGTCTGGGACGCCACGGAGGGAGCCGACGGCTACGTGAGCCTCGAGGCAAACCCGAAGCTTGCCCACGACACGGAGGGAACCATCGCCGAGGCCCGGACGCTTTTCAAGGTCCTCGGCCGGCCCAACGCGATGATCAAGGTCCCCGCCACGGCGGAAGGCATCCCCGCCATCGAGGCCCTCATCGCCGAGGGGATCAACGTGAACGTGACCCTCATCTTTTCGCTTGACCATTACGAGGCGGCAGCGAGGGCCTACATTGCCGGCATCGAGAGGCTCCTCTCCAGGGGAGGCGACCCTCGCCGGGTGGCCTCCGTGGCCTCCTTTTTCGTGAGCCGCATCGACACGGCGGTGGACAAAAAGCTCGAGGCCCTGGGAAACAAAGACCTGCAGGGAAAAGCGGCCATCGCCGCCGCCCGCCTGGTCTACGACCGCTTCCGGGCGATCTCGGGATGGAAGCGATGGGAGAAGCTTGCCGGGCAGGGCGCCAGGGTGCAGCGCGTGCTCTGGGGGAGCACGGGCACGAAGAACCCGCGCTACCCCGACACGCTCTACGTCGACGAACTGATCGGCCCGGACACGGTGAACACGGTCCCCCCGGCCACCCTCCAGGCCTTCCTCGACCATGGGACGGCGACGCCGACGCTGCGCCGGGGCGTGCGGGAGGCGCGCCGGGTTCTCGACGGGATCGAGGGCCTGGGGATCGGCATGAACGAGATCGCCGACGAGCTGCAGCGCGAAGGCGTGCTTGCCTTCGAGACCTCCCTCGATGCCCTCATGGCGTCCATCCACTCGAAGCGCGGCCAGATCCGTTCGGGCTGGGCGTCGGAATCCACCAAGGCCGGATCGTTTTCCGCGGCGATCGACGAGGGCCTGGCCGGACTGCGGAAAGACCGCGTGATGGACCGCATCTGGGCAAAGGATCACACCCTCTGGAAGCCCGGCCCGGAGGAGATTGTAAACCGCCTCGGCTGGCTCTCGAGCCCCTTCGGCATGGTGGAGCACGTCGACGAGATCGAGGAGTTCGCAAAGGCCGTTCGCTCCGAAGGGTTCACGCAGGCGCTGCTGCTGGGGATGGGCGGCTCGAGCCTCGCCCCGGAGGTGTTCGCCAAGACCTTCGGCAGCGCGGCCGGCCACCCGGAGCTTGCCGTCCTGGACAGCACGGACCCCGCCGCCGTCCTGCGCAAGGCAGGCTCGCTCGACACGACCAGGACCCTGTTCATCGTCTCGTCAAAATCGGGGACGACAGTGGAGATCCTCTCGTTCTTCAATTTCTTCTACGGATGGACCTGCGAAAGGCTCGGCCGGGAACGGGCCGGCGGGCATTTTGCCGCTATCACCGATCCCGGCTCCGCGCTGGAGTCGCTGGCGCGGCAACACGGGTTCCGCCGGGTCTTCCTGAACGACCCGGACATCGGCGGACGGTTCTCCGCGCTTTCCTTTTTCGGCCTCGTACCGGCGGCGCTGATCGGCGTCGACGTGAGAGCAATCCTCGGGAAGGCGGCGACGATGGCCGCCAACTGCGATACGAGCAATTGTCCCGTGGCGGGGGACAATCACGGCGCGAGGCTGGGGGCATTCCTGGGGAGACTCGCGCAGATCGGCCGGGACAAGCTGACCCTTGTCACCTCCCCCTCCCTGCAGCACTTCGGCGACTGGGTGGAGCAACTCATCGCCGAGAGCACCGGCAAGGAAGGCAAGGGGATCCTCCCGGTGCTCCACGAGGCGCCCGGCCGCCCCGGGGTGTACGGTCAGGATCGCCTCTTCGTGGGTCTCGAGGCCGAGGGGGAGCCGCTCCGCCCTTCTTTCCTCCGTGAGATCGAGGAGGCAGGGCACCCCGTGGAGATCTTCCGGCTCCGCGGCCCCGACGATCTGGGCGGACAGTTTTTCCTCTGGATGATGGCCACCGCGGTGGCGGGCCGCTTCCTCGGCATCAATCCCTTCGATCAGCCCGACGTGGAGGCCGCAAAGGCCGCCGCGCGCGACGCCATGGAGGCCTTCAGGGCCAGCGGGAGGCTGCCGGAAGAGGAACCGGCTCTGCGTTTCGGGGGCGTCGAGGTGTACGGGCAGGTGAAGGGCAAGGACACCATGAGCGCGCTGGAAGGCTTTCTGGAACAGCTCCCCCAGGGGGGCTACATCGCGATCATGGCCTGGCTGCCGCCCTCGGACGAGACGGACATCCTGCTCCAGATGTTCCGCACGAGGCTGCGCGACCGTTACCGGGTCCCCGTGACCGTGGGGTACGGGCCGCGCTACCTGCACTCGACGGGTCAGCTCCACAAGGGGGATGCCGGCAGGGGGGTCTTCATCCAGCTGACGGCGGACAGCGGGGAGGATGTCCCGATCCCCGATGAACCGGGATCCCCGGCAGGTTCCCTGACGTTCGGCATCCTCGAGGCCGCTCAGGCCGCGGGAGACCGTCAGGCCCTTCTGTCGAGAGGACGCAGGGTCATCCGCCTGCACCTGGGCCCGGACATCGTCGGGAGGCTTGCGCTGCTCACGGAGGGGATTCAATAAGGAACAGCCGGGCCCGCTCGGGGAGCGCGGGCGACAGCGAAGGAGGGAACCATGACGATCGATTCGATTCAGCTCAAGAGGCAGGCGGCGGCCTACGCCGCCGACCTGGTGCAGCCGGGAATGATCGTCGGCCTGGGCCACGGCAGCACGGCCATCCATGCCGTGGCGATCCTGGCGGAAAAGCTGAAAACAGGCCGGCTGAAGGACGTGATCGGGGTGCCCAGCTCCTATCAGGTCGAGGAGGAGGCCATGCGGTGCGGCATGCCGCTGAGGGCCTTCGACGAAATCCCCGTCATCGACCTCACCATCGACGGGGCCGACGAGGTGGACCCGCAACTCAACATGATCAAGGGTGGCGGCGGGGCGCTGCTGCGGGAGAAGATCGTCGCCCAGGCAAGCCGGCGCGAGGTGATCGTTGTCGACGAATCCAAGCTCACGCCCGTCCTGGGCAGGAAACGCGGCGTCCCCGTGGAGGTGATCCCCTTCGGCTGGCGCTCCCAGGCCCTGTTCCTGGAATCCCTGGGGGCGAAGGTCTCGCTGCGCAGAAATGCCGACCGGAGCCCCTACCACACGGATTGCGGCAACTGGATCCTGGAGTGCAACTTCGGGGCGATCGAGCGGCCCCATGCGCTGGCCGAGAAGATCAAGGGCCGTGCCGGAGTCGTGGAGCACGGGCTCTTCCTGGGCCTTGCTTCGGACGTGGTCATCGCCGGCCCCGGGGGGATTCGCCACATCAAGCGGGGAGAAGGCGGGATCTCCCCGAGCGATTTCGGCGGAGAGTTCTAGCCGGTTGCCATCCCCGGCGGATCAGCGGAGGCCGGGGCCGGATTGGGACCGCCTATGACCCATCTTGACATCTTCTCATCGCCGGCCGCCCTGGCCGGTGCGGCGGCGACTCTCTTCGCCGCGCAGGCGGCCGGGGCCGTCTCGGCGCGGGGCCGGTTCACCACGGCACTCAGCGGCGGCAGGACGCCCGAGACGCTCTACGGCCTCCTGGCCGCGCCCCCGTTCGCGTCGCAGATCCCCTGGGGCCGGGTTCACCTGTTCTGGGGAGACGAGCGCTGCGTGCCCCCGGACCATAGAGAGAGCAACTACCGCTTCGCCCGGGAGCGGCTTCTCGACCACGTCCCCATCCCGCCGGGAAACGTTCACCGGATCCGCGGAGAGATGGAACCCGCAGAGGCGGCGGCCCTGTACGAGAAGCTGCTTCGCGATTTCTTTGGGCCGCACGGGGATCCCCTCTTCACCTTTGACCTCGTCCTGCTCGGTCTCGGTGAAGACGGCCACACGGCCTCTCTCTTTCCGGGGACCGGGCCGATCCGGGAAACGGCTCGCTGGGTGGTCGGTCATGACGTGGATGCCCGCAAGGGGTGGCGGATCACGTTGACTCCTGCCGCGATCAACGCGGCCCGGACGGTTGTCTTTCTCGTCGCGGGAAAGACCAAGGCGGCCGCCGCCCGGGATGTCCTGGAGGGATCCTGCCGGCCCGGGGCGCTCCCGGCGCAGGCAATACGGCCCTTGCACGGGGAGCTCCGGTGGATGCTGGACCGGGAGGCCGCACAGCTTCTGAGGCGGCAGCGGAAGGACGACCGGTCCGGCGGCGAGGACCGTCGGAAGCAGGGGTCGATGGAAGACGACCGGGATCTCGAAGAGGCCCTCCTGGTGGAAGATTTACACACGGGAGAGCTCGTCGTGGAGCGCGCAAACGGGGAGAAGTGGGTCCTCGACGCCAAGAAGGGCTGGTGCCCCTGGGGCTATGAGTTCGAGGGACGGCGCGTCCGGCTCCGGTTCGGCGAGGTGACGTCGGTGCTCGTCAACGACCGCGGCGAGCGCTTTGAATTCTGGACGGACAAGCAGATCGAGTGACGGCCTGAATTCGTCTATTCGCAGGGGGGATCCTGGCCCGGTGGCGCGCCCGGGCCACGGGGACCTTTTTCCGGGAGGTCGAACCGGCAGGCATCGCCGCAGATCTCGCACTCCATCTCGAGGGTCGTGTGGGCGATGTTGAACCGCTCGGCCAGGACGGCGCGGATGCGGCAGGCGATCTCCTGGCTCTCGCGGGTCGAGATGTCCGCGGTCAGAACGTGGGCGCTCAAGGCCCTCATCCCCGAGCCGATGGTCCAGATGTGGATGTCATGCAGGTCCTCGACGCCTTCGATTTCGCAGACCTCCCGGCGCAAACCCGTTAGATCGATGTCCCGGGGGGTGGACTCCAGGAGGATTTCCCCCGATTCCAGGACGAGGGCAACGGCCCCGCGCAGGACAATCCCGCCGATGAGAACGCCGATCAGCGAGTCGACCAGATACCAGCCCGTAAACCAGATGACGACGCCGCCGGCGATCACCCCCACGGAGGACAGCGCGTCGGCCAGGATGTGGAAGAAGGCGCTGCGCACGTTCAGGTTCTCGTGGCTCTCCCCCTTCAGGATGAACAACCCGAAAAGATTCCCGGCCAGGCCGATCGCCGCAACGGCGAGGAGGATGCCCGTCTTGATCTCCTGGGGATAAAAGAAGCGGAGGACCGCCTCGTAGAAGATGTAGCCGGAAATGGCGGCGAGTGACACCCCGTTGGCCAGGGCCACGAGGATCTCGGCGCGGTGGTAACCGAAGGTCTTGCGGTGATTGGGGGGCCTGCGGCTCCAGCGGATGGCCAGGTAGCTGAGGAAAACGGCAAGCGAATCGGTCAGCATATGCCCCGCGTCGCTGAGCAGGGCGAGGCTGCCGCTGACGATCCCTCCGGCGGCCTCCAAGACCATCAGGGTCGCCGTGAACGCCAGGATCAGCAGCAGTTTCTTTTCCCGTTCCATGGATGGGATTTTATCGCCCTCCGGATGAATTGGAAAGGGAAAACCCGGGGGTGGGCTCCTGACCGGACAGACGGGACAGGCCGGGCGGACCGGGTTCAACCCGCAAACACCTGCTGAACCCCCAGGACGATGAGGACGAGGCTGAGCCCGATGAGGACGGCCACGGAGCTCCAGGAGAGCCAGTTGCTGAGGCGGCTGTTGACGTAGGCGCCCATGAGGTCCTTCTTGTTGATGAGCAGCAGGATGAAGATCAGGACGAAGGGCAGCAGGACCCCGTTGATGATCTGCGAGACGAGCATGATTCGGATGAGCGGCGCCCCGGGGATGAGGATCAGCCCCCCGCTGAAGAGGATGAGCCCCGTGTAGAGGCCCATGAACTGGGGCGCCTCGTGGAAGTCCTTGTTCACGCCGGACTCCCAGCCCATGCCTTCGCAGATCGTGTAGGTCGTGGAGAGGGGCAGGATCGTGGCGGCAAAGAGCGATGCGTTCACGAGGCCCACGGCGAAGAGGATCTTCGCGAATTCGCCGGCCAGCGGCGCGAGGGCCATGGCAGCGTCCTCGGCGGTGTGGATGACGAAGCCGCCGGCATGAAGCGTGGCGCCGCAGGCCGTGACGATGAAGAAGGCGACCGTCGAGGCCATGACGCAGCCGAGAATCACGTCCCAGCGGACGAACCGGTATTGCTCCAGGGGGATGTCTTTTTCCACGATGGCCGCCTGCTGGTAGAACTGCATCCAGGGTGAAATCGTCGTGCCGACCATGCCGATGAGAAGGCCGATAAAGGCGGCATCCATGTGAAACGTCGGTCGCACGGTGTGCCGCGCCACCTCCCCCCAGTCGGGCTGCGCCATGAACCCCGACAGGATGTAGGAGAAGTAGATGATGCAGGCGCCGAGAAACACCCTCTCGACGGTCTTGTAGTTCCCCCTCACCACGAGCAGCCAGATGACCCCGCAGGCCAGGGGCACCGAGAAATAGCGGCTGATCCCGAAGATCTCCAGGCTCGCGGCGAGGCCCGCAAACTCGGCCGCGCAGGTTCCCAGGTTGGTGACGAGCAGGGCGAGCATGACGAACACCGTGGTCTTCACCCCGAACTCCTCCCGGATGAGGTCCGAGAGGCCCTTGCCCGTCACGACGCCGAGCCGGGCCACCATCTCCTGCACGACGATGAGCAGCGCAAGCATGGGGATGAACGACCACAGCAGGGCGTAGCCGTAGTGGGAGCCCGCCACCGAGTACGTGGTGATGCCTGCGGCGTCATTGTCCACGTTGGCCGTGATGAACCCGGGACCGATGATGCTGAGGAAGAACAGCAGTCTCTTCCGGTCTATCCCCTGCAGCCACTTGAGCATGGCCTAGCGCTTCCTTCTGAGCGGCGTGGGCAGCAGCATGTCCACCACGTCGTCCACGGTGATGATGCCCAGGATGCGATCCTCCTCGTCCACAACGGGGATGGCGTAGAGGTTGTAGCGCGAGACCATCTCGGCCACCTCCTTCTTGTCCTCCGTGGCGAACACCTTCTTGGGGTTGGTCACCATGATGGCCGCAAGCTCGGCCCTGGGCGACGCCAGGATCAGGTCCTTGAGCGAGAGCACCCCGAGGAGACGCTCCTCCCGGTCCACGACGTAGAGATAGTAGATCATCTCGATGTCGGGAGCCAGCAGCCGCAGCTCCTTCATGACCTCCTCGGCCGTCATGTCGGGCGGGAAACACACGTAGTCCGTCGTCATGAGACCGCCCGCCGTGTCCTCGTCGTGCTCGAGAAGCTCCCGGACCTCCTCGGCCTCCTCCTTCTCCATCCGGCTGAGGAGTTCGACGGCCTTCTTCTCGGGCAGGTCTCCCAGGACGTCGGCCGCCTCGTCGGGAGCCATGTGCTCGAGTACGTCGGCGGCCTTCTCCGGCTCCATCTCGTTGATGATCTTGGCCGCCGTCTCGTCGTCCAGCTCACCGATGATGTCGCCCGCCGTCTCCTCGTCAAGGGCGCTGAGCAGGGCCGTCCGCTCCTGCATCGAGACCTGGGAAAGGATCTCCGCCATGTCGACGGGGTGCATCTCGGCCAGGCTCTTGCGGGTCATGGTGAGCGTCAGCCGGTCGAGTCCCGGCTCCAGCGTCGTCACGTAGCGCCAGGGAATGAGTGAGCCCTTCCTCGCCTTCCCGAAGCCGAGCCTCCGGAGGAGCCCCCCGAACCCCACGTCGATGGCGAGTACGCCGAAATGGTCGTTTACCTGGCCCAGCTGCACATCGTTGACTCGGACGACCTTCACGCCGTTGACGTCGACGATCTGCCTGTCCAGGATGTGCTTCGCGATCAGGATCTCCCTCTGGCGGGGTTCTGCGTAGGTGACGGAGCCCGCGTCCCCCCGGATCGTGACGACCCGCTTATTCAGCACGCTGATCTCTTTCATGGAGATGTACGCCGTCCCCCCGTGCGTCTTGACGTAGAGGCCTTCCACGCAGGGAAAGGGGTCGCCGGGCGCTACGCTGAGGTCCCGGATCCTGCCGATGGCGTCCCCCTTCTTGTCCAGGAGGGGGCGGTCCAGGAGTTCGCTCAGATAGATGCTGTCCGTGATCATGATTCTCACCCCCGTCCGGCCTTCGTCTGGAGGGAACCAGACCCGCGCCCTCTCCGGCAAGGGCGCCGTCTTTCCTTGATTGCCCGGGGAGGAAACGTGCAGGTACGGTGCTGGGCGCACCTCGAAACAACATGTCCCTATAAGCCCGGCAAACGGAAAAGTCAATCCGGTTCTGCCGCCGAAGGCGGCGGACAGGCGATTTCCCTTGACACCCCACGGGCGGTTTTCTATAAAAAGCCACGACGTCCCGTCAAGGCGCTGCGTCAGCGGCCGTTCCCCGCGGGCAACCGCCGGGAAACGCGAGCCGGCCCCGGAACAACGGCACAGGAACGAGCGGACAGGAGAGGACGGATGCAGGACGAAAAAAGGGTCAGGATCCTCATGGCCAAGTTCGGCGAGGGGTACGAAAACTCCGTGCTGAAACTCGCCCTGGCCTTCCGGGAGTCGGGCTTCGAGATCATCTACACGGAAACGCAGACGCCGGAAGCCATCGTGACCTCGGCTATCCAGGAAGACGTGGATCACATCGGGATCACGACGCTCCCCGGCGCACAGATCGACGACATCCGGAAAGTCATGCACCTCCTCGACAGGGCCGGCGCCCGGGACATCGGCGTGACGGCGGGCGGCTTCCTCAGCTACGAGGACATCCCGAAGCTGAAGGAGGTCGGCATCGTCCGCTTCTTCCCCTTGGGCACGACTATCCAGGAACTCATCGACTGGGCCCGGGCCAACATCAAGCAGACGCACTGAGCAGCAGGGTGTCGGGAAAAGAGGAGAACAGACCGGGGCCTGGCGGCGATCGCGAGGCCCCTCCGGTTTTCCCCGGACCCGAAACCCGGGTTTTCACTGCGGCTGCTGAATGGCCGAGAGCCGCCAGGCGTTTTCCCCGCCGAGACGGGCGACGGTCCAGTACTCCTCGAACTTGACGGGTTCCGTCCTGCGTCCGGAGACGACCTGCCCGGTCGATTCGTCGATCGTGCAGTCCAGCAGGCTGGCGAGGAATCTGACAGTGATGGAATCCTGGCCCGACTCCTGCCAGGCCTCCGTGATGTCGGCGGAGCGAACGGCGATGTTGTCCAGCCGGTTGATCTTTCTTTCCGTTCTCAGCTTCCGGGTGTCTTCCGAAAGAACCTCGTACATCTCGTCGGTCAGGATGTTTCGGACCGGAGACAAGTCGAGATTCGCCAGGCCGCCTGGACCCGAAACAACGCGTCCATACAGGCGTCGGTGAAGCCCCTCTCGTCGAACCCTGCGTCCACCCGGTGGATGCGGGTGAAACCGCGCTTACCGGACCGCCGGGGCCGCCTCAAAAACGGTTGAAGTTTTTGACAGGGGTCACTATCATGAATGTATATTAAGGAGGGAAGCGATGACACGAACCCGTGGAAGCAAACGCGGCACGCCGGTACCCGGGACGGGCAAGAAACGGGTCACCTTCTCCGTCTACGCCCCTCATGCCCGCGAGGTGGCGGTGGCCGGAACCTTCAACGAATGGGACCCCGCCAGGCGCCCCCTCAAGCGGGAGCCGGACGGCAACTGGAAGGTCGTCTTCTATCTCCGCCCTGGACGATACGAGTATCGGTTCGTCGTCGACGGCATCTGGACCGATGACCCCTGCTGCACGACCCGATGCTGGAACCGGTACGGCGGCGAGAACTGCATCCTCGAAGTGCAGTAATCCTCTCTCTGCCGCCTGCCCCCCGATCCGGCGCCAGCGGTCGGGCGGATTGTTGCCATCCTGCCCCATCCCCCGGGCCGATCCCCCGGTTTAAAGCGCCGTCGTCAAGTCCTTGCCCATGACCCTCTGCAGGAAAAACAGCGGGATGAGGACGGAGACGATGAGGATCGTGGCGTAGGCCGATGCCGGGCCGAACTCGCCGCTGCCCATCCGCTGGAAGATCTCCACGGTCATCGTCGCCCAGGGGCCGTAGTACAGGACGATCGTCGAGCTCAGCTCCGCCAGCGTCGTCACCCACATGATGATGGCCCCGGCGACGATCCCCGGCAGCATCGTTGGCACCACGGCCTTGAGGAAAGAGCGGAACGGGGGAACGCCGAGGTTGATCGAGGCCTCCTCAACGGACTTGTCGATCTGCTCGAGCAGCGACGACGTCGTCTTGATCGAGAAGGGCACCTTGCGGATGAAGTAGGCCAGAGCCAGGATCATCCATGTCCCTGTCAGGACGATGTAGCCCGTGTTGTATGTCGCCGCCAGGGCGATGCCCTGCACGGTTCCGGCGATGGCCAGGGGCAGCATGACCAGCGCGTCGAGCAGGTAGCTCATCTTTCCACGCCGCCTCACCAGCAGGTAGCTCACCAGCAGGCCGAAGACGATCCCCAGGAGGGTCGAGACGGTGGCGAGGAAGAAGGAATTGACGATGGGCCGGGGGGCGATGGTAAAGGCCTTGACGAAGTTCTCCAGGCTGAATTCGCCGTAGTACATGACGGGCCCCGACGTCTTGGTGACGGAGGAGACCATGACGACGACGAAGGGGAAAAGGGCCGTGAAGACGATTCCCGCGCAGAACAGCCACATCAGGAGCGTGGCGACGGGCCTTGCACGCACCACCTCGGGCCGTCGGACCGCCGACATGGCGTAGCTTTTTCGCTCGACCCAGTATTTCTGCAGGAGAGTCAGGCCCATGGTGACGACGAGAAGCACCGTGCTGAGGGCCCCCGCCATGGAGGGGTTGCCGCCCATCTCGCTGATGAACTCGTTGTAGGCCTGCACGGAAAGCACGCGGAAGTCCTCGCCGATGAGGATGGGCACGCCGAAGTTCTCGATGGAGAGGTAGAAGACGATGAGCGCCCCGGCAAGAACAGCCGGGGTAACCGTCGGGACCGTGACGGTCAGGAAGACCCGCAGCCGGCCCGCACCCAGATTCGTGGCCGCCTCCTCGAGAGAGCGGTCGATGGAGTTGATGGCGGCCGAGACCATCAGAAAGACGTATGGAAAGAACTGCAGGGTGAAGACGAGCACGATGCCCTTCCAGCCGTAGATGCTCGGGAGTTCGACCCCGACCTTCTGGAACAGGTTGAAGAAGAGGCCGTTGCGCCCGGCCAGCAGCAGCCAGGCCTCGGCCCCGATGAAAGTGGGCAGGATGAGAGGCAGCGTCGCAAGCGTCTTGATGACGTTCTTGCCCGGCATCTCGTAGCGTGACAGGAAGAAGGCGAAGGGCACGCCGATGGCCACCGACAGCGCCGTGGAGACCACGCTCACGAAGAGGCTGTTCTCGAGGCAGCGCCGGTAGAAGGGGTAGTGGAAGATCGCCCGGTAGCTCTCCAGGGACCAGCCTCCCGTCTCGGGGCTCACGAAGCTCGCCCGGAAGATGGTGAACATGGGGTAGACGACGGCCAGGAAGATGACGGCGAAGGCCAGGACGAACACCCCGTTCCAGGCATTGACGATGCGCGGCATGGCCTCCCCTCAGTCCCCCAGGATCGCGAGCCGTTCCGGGTCGAACCGGAACCGGACGGACGCTCCCTCGAGCCGGATGTCCTCCGAGCGGGGGGTGTGGACCTCGATCGTGACATGGCCGCCCAGGGCCTTCACGCGGTACCGAACCAGCGCCCCCAGGAACGTCGCGCTCTCCACGGTCCCCTCGACGACGTCCTCTCCGGCATCCTCCGTGAGGCGTACCCACTCGGGCCGCACGGAGAGATACGCCCGATCGCAGGCAGGCCGCCGGGCTTTCAGGGTGAGGGGGAACCCGTTGATCTCGGCGCGAAGCCTGGGCACAGCCTCGTCGCAGCTCAGCACTCGCATCTCGAAGAGGTTGCTGCCGCCCATGAACTCGGCGGCAAAGCGGCTTCGGGGGTGGAAGTAGATCTCGCCGGGGGTTCCCAGCTGCTCGAGCCTACCGAGGTTGAGAATCGCGATCCGGTCCGAGACGGCCATCGCCTCCTCCTGGTCATGGGTGACGTAGATCGTGGTGATCCCGAGCTCTTTCTGGATGCGGCGGATCTCCTCGCGCATGGCGACGCGCAGCTTGGCGTCGAGGTTCGAAAGGGGTTCGTCCATGAGCAGGATCTGCGGCGAGATGACAAGCGCCCGGGCGAGCGCGACCCGCTGCTGCTGCCCGCCCGAGAGCTGGCCCGGGAAACGCTTTTCGAGCCCCTCGAGGCGTACGCCGCGGATCATCTCCCCGATGCGGGCGTCCATCTCGGCCCGTCCGACCTTGCGGACCCTCAGGCCGTAGGCGATGTTCTCCCGGACGGTGAGGTGGGGAAAGAGGGCATAGTTCTGAAAGACCATCCCCGTCTCACGCCGGTGCGGCGGGACGTCGTTCACGAGCCTCTCGCCGAAGTACACCTCCCCCCCGTCGGGAGGATAGAAGCCGGCGATCACCCGAAGCAGCGTCGTCTTGCCGCAGCCGCTGGGACCCAGCAGCGTGAAAAAGTCTCCGTCGCCGATCTCGAGGCTCACATCGTCCACGGCGCGAAGCTTTCCGAACACCTTGCTGATGCCCTTCAGGACAACCTGCATGCCCGGCCTACTTCGAGAGGATGATCTGCTTCCACTGCTTCAGGATCTCCTTCTCCTTCGCCGTGGCCTCCATGAGATCGAAGGTCTTCAGCACCGGGATCGCCTTCAGGGCGGGCAGTCCCTTGACCGCCGCCGCATCGAGCCGCGCCGGCCGGCGCGAGAACTGCCGGAAGATCTCGTCCTGGACCTCCTTGGAGAGCAGGTAGTCGAAGAACTTCCTGGCCTCCTCGGCGTGCGGGGCGCCCTTTACGATCGCCGCCGCCTCGGGGGCGAGGAAGGCCCCGTCGGCGGGGTAGACGATGGCGACGTTCCTGTCGCCGCCCGCGACGTAGCGGTGGGCGGCGTACTCCATTGTGATCCCGACGGGGTATTCCCCCGCGGCGACACCCTTGTAGATCAGGCTCGAGCTGTCGAGAACCTTGGCGTTGGCAATGAGCTTCCTGATGCCCTCCCAGCCGTACAGCTTCCAGATCCCGTAGACCTGGGCGTAGGCCGAGCCGGACTTCTCGGGGTTGGCCATGACGAGCTTGCCCTTCCATTTCGGATCGAGGAGATCCTTCCAGGCCCCGGGCCGGTCGCCCTCTTTCACGAGGGACTTGTTGAGCATGATGACCATGACGTGGGTGTTGGTGCTCGTCCAGCGTTCCGTCTTGTCGATGTAGCCCGCGGGCAGGGCCTTCGCCTGGGGCGAGCGGTAGGGCATGAAAAATTCCTTTGCCGTGTCGAGGACGGCCACATCGCCGCTCCAGAAGATGTCGCACAGGGGCCGGTCCTTCTCGGCCTGGATGCGCTTCATCGCCTCGCCGGTGCCAAGCCGCACCGTGGAGACCTTGATCCCTGTTTTCTTCTCGAAGCCCTTGCTCACCAGGTCGATAGCCTCGGGCGGATTGGACGAATACAGGACGACTTCCTTTGCCGCCCATGACGCGCCCGGCAGGGCGAGGCAGAGCAGGGCGGCGGCGACAATCAGCGTGCGGACGATGGGGTTCATGACTTCCTCCTTCCAAAGATGTCAACGCAGGACCGGTGAGACGTTTCGGTTCTGGCGTACGGGCGCATTCGATGCCCCCAATCAGCCGGTCGGGTCCACCGCGGCAGAAACGGCAGGCCCTGAGGCGGCACTCGAAGGGCACCGCTGCCCCGGACGGCCCCTTTGCAGGAGGCCGGGGCCCGGCACTGCCGAGCGGCTCGCGTACCCCGAGGAGCGGGTATGGGAAACTCCGTCTCCGTTCCGAGGGCCATGTTCATATCATGCCGACCCGGGAAAATAAAGGACAAGGGACAAACGGTCTTTCGGCGCCCGCGGGGAGATGTCCGAGACAGGGCCAGGCGCTGCAGCGGGTCCCGGAGCAGCCGCTCCAGATCAGACTATTCCGTTCCGGCATGCCTGCGCAAGGGTCCGATTATCCACGACATTCGGTCTGCCGGGGTCCGCCGCGGGACAGCGGCACGCAGCCCTGCCTGCGGGGATCCCGGCCCCGGCCCCTTCCACGATCCCGGTATCATTGGGAATTCTGAGATCAACCCGCAACGGCACACGGGTTGCCTCTCGCACTCGGGCACCGGAGAATACGACCCGGCAAAAATCCCAGGGAGGTGCCACGATGGCACAGGACGTTGCCATGGTCTACATGCACGAGGACATGCCGTGCCCCCGATATTTCAACTCGGCGGACCTCCGCTCTCTCGTCGGGGAAGAGCACTGCCCGGCGGGCGACCTGATCGTGCTGGAAAAGTCGGATGACGCGGTCATCGTCATCACGAGCCAGGGGGATTCCCCCTGCATCGGCGAGTTGGGAAGGGCAATCCTGAAGGGCAAGAAAATTTCCGTGAGAGTCACGGAGGAGAAGGAGCTTCGTCGGCTCTTCGTGCGGATCTGTGACTTCTTCGACCTTGCGGGCAAACCGGAACGGACACGGGGGAAACAGGGACGATGAGCCATGAGCAGCTTTTCTCCGTACGGGATGAAATCCTCGGCGTCATCGGCAGCGAAGACCTCAAAGGGGATCTGCAGCGTGAAATTGCCAAGGCCGTCGCCCCCTTTGACGACGGCAGGACGGCAGCTTCCCTGAAGCGCGAAATCGTCGACCTCATCCGCTTCATCGAGGAGACCAAGATCCGGTTTCTCCTCGGAGAGCTGCGGGCGAAGGAGCTCTACCGCGAGGTGGACTTCGGCCTCCACCAATTCAAGATGCGCCATCGGGGATTCGACTGCCGGGACAACCGGGTGTTCAGCTCCTACTATTCGCCATGCGCGAATCGGCCATGAGGGAGGCACGGGGGATTCTGGTGACGCTGGAGGCAGGGCCGACAGCGGCCCTGCCTCCTTATGGCCTGAAACAGGATCGAAAACGCCCTTCGAGGGCTTACTTGAACGAGAGGCTCGTGTGGAGGATCCGCTGATTCTGAACGCTGATCTGCCCCCGGAAGTTCGTCTTCGGCACGGTCACCGTGTAGGTGGCAGGCGTGTACCGGGTCTTCCACAGGATGACGGTGTACTTGCCGCTCGGCAGGTTCGCCGTGAATTTCCCCTTGTCGTTCGTCGTCATCTTCGCGGCCACCTTGCCCCGGATGGTGTCGGCCCCGGAGCCGCCGACATCGAGCTGCAGGTCCTTGCCGACAATGATCTGCGCGCCGGCCAGAGGGACATCCTTCGGAAGGGCCATCTGGCTTTCCTTCTTGCTCGTGGTCACGGTGCCGCTGAACGTCGCGGCAAAGGCGCTGCCGGCCACAAGCAGGACGAGGGAAAGGGTGAGACAGAGAATGATTGACTTGCGAGACATGAAATACCTCCTCTGTGAATTGGGTGATCCGGACGGTTCTCCCTGCAAACGGGATACCAATCCCCTTGATCTTATCGTCGCCCGATCGGGAAGACGTCCTGTAGGCGGCGCCGCTCATTTTGCAGGCGCGGGCGCCGGCGAACCGGCCCGAAGAAAGAGAAAATCCACCCGAAAATCGAGAAGTTAGTATCCCGTCAGCAAAACGCGATGAGGGACGCCCTCCCCCCCCTCCGCGGCGGTGCCCGGGGCGGCGGACCCATGCCGATGCCCCCGCGCAGCATACGTTTATCGTCCTTCCCGTTCAAATTTCCGACCCCTTGCGACAGGCAGGCGGCTGGCACCGCTCCTGCATGAAAAACGGCGAAATCCACCCTGAGAGGAATCCCGATGTCCGCTTTCCTGTTTCGACGCCCCGCCGGGCTTGCCCTGTTCGTCCTCTTCGTTCTGACGTTCCCGCCGTCCGCGGGTCCCTCGGAGGCCCAGGGAATCGACGACCTTAGCCGAACGGGCAGGGCCGGCTACGCCGCCTGCCGGCACAAGTTGGCCCAGATGATCGACGAGGCGCTGTACTACGACCGCATGAAGGCCGACCTGCCCGGCATGGAGGCGCACGCCGCCGAGCTGCAGGCGAAGCTGGACACCCTGAACGCGAAACACGGGGAGTCTTCGAAGAGGCTTGCCTTGCTGGAAACGGAGCACAGGACCCTGACGGCCGATCTGCCAAAGGCCGAGACCGAGTGTCGGGAGGCCTGGCTGCCGTCGCTGTCGGGCGCCTGCAGCCGCCTGGACCGGATGAGCCGGAGGCTCGGCGAGGAAGTGAACCCGGAGCTTTCGCGCCTGAGAGCCGAGCTTCCACCCCTGGCGCAGCAACGACAGGAGACGGAAGACACCCTGTCGGTTCTACAGATGAACCTGCAGTCCCGGCGGAACTACGTTGCCCGGGAGGCGAGGCCTGCGGAGGCGGAAATCGCGGAGCAGCAGGAGCGCTGCCGGGCGCTGGAGCCCGCAGCGGGGCGAGAGCCGGACTCGTCCGGGTCGGCGCTGGTCATTGACGCCTCGGCCGCGCAGGGCTTCGCCGGCGAGGAAATCACGCTGCGGGCCCGGCTTGTTTCGCCGGTCCCGGAGGCTCAATACGGATTCGTGTGGAGCGTCAACGGAAGGGTCTTCGGGGGCAACGGGGATCGGGCGAAGGTGACCATCCCCGGAGAAGGAACCAACACCGTCCGGGTCGCCGCGTGGAGGTGGGAGGGCCGGCAGTGGCTCAAGACCGCCGAGGCCTCCCGCTGCATTACCGGCGGGCCCCGGGTGCAGCAGAGAGTCTCCATCTCCGGACCTGCCGCCCTGGCGCTCCGCAACGGGGCGGCACGGGGGAGCTTCGAGGCGAGGATCGCCCCCGAAGCCCCCGGCGAGATGTACGGGTTCACCTGGGGCGCCGTGGGAGACCCCCAGGGGCCCGTAACCTTCACCAACCAGTCGAGCTCGCAGAGCCTGACGGTCACGACGCCCGGCCGCTATGCCCTCCTGGTTCACGCCTGGAAACTGGTCAATGGCCAGTGGGTGCTCATCGGAAAGGCATCCCACCCCTTCACGGTCCAGTAGCCGCCTGCGCTGCGCGCGGCGGGTGTCGCGAGGGACGAGGGGGACAACCGCCGCCGCCGCCTATCCCCGGCAAAGGCTCTCGAGAACCGGTTTTTTGGTTTCACGCGTTGCAAATATATGGTATAGGGCTCCTGGGTCAGGAGGGGGCCTAATAAGAGCCAGGAGGATGCATTGCCATGCCCGAGGATCCCGAAATCCGATTGATGGACGCGGAGGAGGAGGTCTACTCGCCGGAACGCAGACAGTCGGGGCCGGACAAGAAAAAGATCGGCGTGATCGCCGCCGTCGGGGTTGCGGTGCTTGCCGTCCTCGGGGGCATCTACCTGATGCTCGGAAGCGGCGGGGTTTCCAAGGAAGAGGCCCGACTCATGCAGACGAAGCTCTCTGCCATGGAGCAGAAGATCGTGGCGCTGGAGAAGCAGCAGGCGGCCCTGCAGGCAAGGCTGCCCGCCGAGGGGGCCGAGGCGGCCCTCGCCGGAAAGATCGACACGCTCGCGCAGCGTGTCGAGACCCTGGAAAAGAGGCCCGTCGCCGCGGCGGCGGAAAAGCCGAAAGCGGCGGTCAAGGAAAAAAAGGAAAAGCCGGCCGTTTCGGCGGGCAGGAAAACGCACACGGTCCAGAAGGGTGAAACCGTCTTCGGCATCAGCAAGAAATACGGGATGAAGCCCGCCGAGCTGCGCAAGCTCAACAACCTCGGCGAGGACGACCCGGTCAGGCCCGGGCAGAAACTCGTTGTCGGGAAATAGGGACTCGCCCTCATCGGACGCAGAGGAGCCCGGCCGGATCGGCCGGGCTTTCCTGTCTGCCGGCCCGACCAGGGACGTTCAGGGGCGGCCCTGCGCGATGCGCGCATAGAAGACCCTCTTGGCCCCCTCGGCGGCGAGAACGTAGGCCGCGACGATGGCGCCCATGAGGGCGATGAACTCCGGGGGAATGGGGCTGAACTCGAAGAGGGTCCCCGGCGGCGTGAAAGGCAGGATGACCGCGGCGGCCCCCACGGCGAGCGTGGCGGTGAACAGCAGCCGCCCCGGCGGGCTCCGGAAGAAGGGCTTGCGGGTCCGGATGACCAGGACGATGAGCGAGGCCGACACGACCGACTCTATGAACCACCCTGTCCGGAACATCTCCGGTGCGGCCTTCAGGACGAGCAGAAGAACCCCGAACGTCAGATAATCGAAGACGGAGCTCAGGAGCCCGAAGACGATCATGAAGGTCCGGATGAACCGGATGTCCCACCGCTGCGGCCGCTCCAAGAGTTCCCGGTCGACGCTGTCCGTCGAAATCGTCATCTCGGGCAGATCGGTGAGCAGGTTCGTCAGCAGGATCTGCGTGGGCAGCAGAGGAAGAAACGGCAGGAACAGGGAGGCCCCCGCCATGCTGAACATGTTGCCGAAGTTGGCGCTCGTGGCCATGAAGACGTACTTCATCGTGTTGGCGAAGGTCTTCCGGCCCTCGCGGACCCCGTCCACGAGGATCTCGAGGCTGCGGTCCAGAAGGACGATGTCGGCCGCCTCCCTGGCCACGTCCACGGCGCTGTCGACGGAGATGCCCACATCGGCGGCATGAAGCGCCGAGGCGTCGTTGATCCCGTCGCCCATGTAACCCACGATGCTCCCTCCCTTCTTCAGGGCGCGGATGATCCGTTCCTTCTGGTTCGGCTCGATCTCGGCAAAGATCTCCACATCGCCCAGGCGCTGCGCCAGCGCCTCGTCGCTCATCGCGCGAAGATCGCGGCCTGTGAGGATCGTCGACCGGTCAAGCCCCACCCGGCCGCCGACGGCGGCGGCAACGACGGCATTGTCTCCCGTGATCACCTTCAGCCGAACGCCGAGCTCCCGCAGCGTTCCGATCGTCTCCTCCATGTTCGCCCTCGGGGGGTCTTCGAAGACGAGGAAGCCCAGGAAGGTCATGGCCTCTTCGCTTTCCTTTCCGATGGCGGCAGCGCCGTCCATCTCGCGAACGGCGACACCGAGTGCGCGGAATCCCTGCCGGCTCAGATCCTCGAATCGCCTCTCGATCTGCGCGCAAACGGCCCGCAGCTCCAGGGAGGCCCCCCCGGGGGCGGCCGCCGCAGAACAGACGTCCAGCACGTTCCGGAAGGCCCCCTTTGTGATCATGACAGACCTGCCGTCCCGGGCCGCGAGAATGCTCAACCGCTTCCGCACGAAATCGTAGGGGACTTCGTCGAGCTTTTCCCAGCCTGCGGGCGCCTTCCCGCCGACGGCGCGGACGGCATCGTCGATGGGGTTGGGGAAGCCCGTCTCGAAAACAGAGTTGAGAACCGCGTGCAGGAGAACCTGTTCGCTGCGGTTGCCCTCGATGTCCAGGGCCTCGCGGAGCCGGACGGCGCCCTCCGTGAGGGTCCCCGTCTTGTCGGAGCACAGGATGTTCATGCTGCCGAAGTTCTCGATGGAGGCCAGACGCTTCACGATGACGCGCTTTACGGCCATTCGCCGGGCGCCGTGGGCGAGATTCACGGTGATGACGGCGGGCAGGAGCTGGGGGGTCAGGCCAACGGCAAGCGCCATGGCGAAGAGGAAGGACTCCAGGACGGGCCGCTGGAGGTAGACATTGAACCCGAAGACGAGGATGACGATGAACAGGGTAACCTCCATGAGGAGATAGCCGAGCCGCCGTACGCCGATTTCGAAGCCCGTTTCGGGGGGCCTGAACCGCAGCCGCTCGGAGATCCGGCCGAATTCGGTCGAAAGGCCCGTCTTGACGACGAGGGCGCGGGCCGTACCGCTCACCACGTGGGTCCCCATGAAAAGGGCGTTGTTCCGCCCGGCGAGCGGGGTGTCCTGCGGCAGGATCCCGGCCTGCTTGTCGACGGGGAACGTCTCCCCCGTGAGGGTCGACTCGTCGACGAAGAGATCCCTCGACTCCAGGATCCGGCAGTCCCCCGGGATTGTGTCTCCCGCCCGAAGCAGCACGACATCGCCCGGCACGACCTCCTCGAGAGGGACCTCCGCCTCTGCCCCGTCGCGGAGCACCGCCGCTTTGACCTCGACGAGAGCCAGAAGCGTCTCCATGGCCCCGGCGGCGCCCCGCTCCTGCCAGAAGCCCAGCAGGCCGCTGAGCCCGACGATGACGAGGATGATGACGGCATCGGCGGAGTCGCCGAGAAGCAAAGAGATGACGGCGGCGGAAATGAGGATCAGGATGATGGGGCTGGAGAACTGCGAAAGGAGCAGGGCCGGGACGTCGGTTCGCTTCTTCGCCCGGAGGAAATTTCGCCCGTGGAGTACGAGGCGGTTCGAGGCTTCTTCCTTCGAAAGGCCCTGCGGGCCGCTCTGAAGGGACCGGATCAGCTCCGGGTCGGCAACGGCCCAGAACCGCTCCAGGGATTCCACGTTCTGCGGCATGAGCTCCCCCGGCGTTCTGCGGGATGTGTGCGGCTGCCCGCCATTATAGCAGGATTCGCAGGGCCGGGCCTCTCCCGCAAGAAACCGGTCTCCCGCCGTGTGCAGGAGCCAGTCCCGGGCCGGAGGCGATGCCGTCGCGACGGGGAGCGGGTGTTCACTCAGGAGTCCTTCCGGCCGCAGGCACTGCGGATCGCCTCGGCCAGCTCGGAGAAGTCGGATCCCTTCAGGACGTAGCCCGAGGCGCCCGCCGCCAGGACGCTGCTCACCAGGGGACCGCTTGAATACATGGAGAGCATGACCACCTTGATCTTCGGGTTGTCCTGCAGGAGATGCCTCATTGCCTCGATCCCGTTCATCCCCGGCATGCTGATGTCCATGACGGCCACGTCGGGCGAGAGCCGGCGGGCCATCTCGACGGCCTCCCTGCCGTCGACGGCTTCGCCCACGACCTCCATCCCCGGTTCGGCGTTGATCAGCACCCGGAGTCCATCGCGGAACATCTTGTGATCGTCGACGAGCAGTACCCTGGTGTTCATGTCACCCATTCCCGTGTGCGGGGGGAGGTTCGTCGTTTCGAAGAGCCTGCGGTCATATGCCCTGCATTCTCTCTAGCCCATGGCCGCTCAAAAACAAATCAGGAAATCCCTGAAAAGGACGGAAGAAATATCGCAGGAGGCGTCGCCAGCGGCGGGGCGGCAGCGGCGCCCCGTTTTCACATGCAATCCGGCACGAAATCGCTTACACTACAGACTCTCCCGTCCGGGGCCCTCCCGGCAGAGGGCCCCGGACAGCGGCATCCGCGGGTCGAAGTCTCCCGGGAAAGCCCGGAGAAGGGTTCGGTGGGAAGCCCGAATCCCTTCCGCAGGGGAGCGTTGTGGAATCGGCGGCTTCGCGATTGCACCAAAGGAGATGGCGCCATGGCCCGTCCATCGGGAACGCCTGGCAAGAAGAAGGTGGCATTCCCCCTGCTCAGCCGGATTGAATCCCTGCCCGTCCTGCTGGCCATCCTGTGTTTCGGCATCCTCGCCGGGGCCGGACCCGAACTCCGCTCTTCCCGGTATGTCTTCGAGCCGCCCTGGCTGCTTCTCGTCCTGAACACCGTTTTCATCACGGGCCTTGGCGTGCTGATCACCGCGCTGTGTTTCAGGAGTTTTCTGCGCGGCGGGTTTTTAAATGTGCTGCTCCTGGGTTGCGGCGTGCTTGCGTTCGGCCTGACCTCCCTGATCTCTGGGTGGATGATCCGCCCTCCCCACGGGCCGGACGAAGCGGAAACGGTTCATAACCTGGGGGTGCTATGTGCCTCTTTGCTTTTCTTCTGGAGCGCCCTCAATACGTCATTCGGAATTGCGCTGAAGATCGAAAAGCGCCGGGGCACCGTCGCCATGGCGGCCTGCGCCGCGATCCTTGCGCTGGGGGCAATCCTGGCAACCGAAACCGCTCTGCAGTCGATGCCGTCTTTTTTCATCGCCGGGGAAAGGCCCACGATCCTCCGGCAGGTCGTGCTCACCCTGTCCGTCACCCTTCTGTTGACGTCCGCCCTGCTGATGATGACGGTTTATGCGGAAAGGAGAGGCGGCTTTCTCCTCTATACCGTCAACGCGCTGCTGCTGATCGCCACGGGGCTCGTCGGCATCGCCGTCGCGGTGCCGGGGAGTCCGCTCAACTGGCTCGGGCGGGCGGCGCAGTACCTGGGAAACGTGTACCTGGTCGTGGCATCGTTCAACGCCCTGGGCGAGGCCAGGAGCAGGGGTACAACCGTCGAGCGGGAACTTGCCGCGTTCTTCCGGGAGTCCGAAACGCACTACAAAACCCTCATCGAAATGGCCGCCGATCCCGTTCTGGCCATCGACCGGGAGGGGAAGATCATCCTGATGAACCCGGCCGCCGAGGAAACGCTCGGATACCGCCGGGACGAGGCCGCCGGCCGGAGCGTGGCGGAGATCATGGTGTCGAAATCGTCTCTTGCCGAGTTCGAAGGGTGCCTTTCCCGCCAGTCCTGCCGCGACGTGGAGATGGAAATGGCGAAAAGGGACGGGACGACCTTCCCCGCCGAGCTGTCCGTTTCCCCGGAGACAGGATCCGGTGAACGCGCGACCCGGACGATCATCATCCGCGACGTCTCCCAGAGAAAGCGGATCGAGGAGAAACTACGGGAAGCGAATGATCTTCTGGAGCGAAGAGTCCGAGAGAGGACGGCAGAGCTGCTGGCCGCCGTGGATTACGGGCGCAGTCTGCTCGAGGCAAGCCTCGACCCGCTGGTCACCATCAGCCGGGAAGGCCGGATCACGGACGTGAACCGGGCCACGGAGCAGGTCACGGGGCTCGCGCGCGATCGCCTCATCGGCACGGATTTCTCCGACTATTTCACCGATCCCGGCGCGGCGCGGCGCGGCTACCGGAAGGCCTTCGCCGAAAGCGAAGTCCGCGACTACCCGCTCACGATCCGTCATGCAGGCGGGAAGACGACGGACGTCATGTATCACGCAAGCGTCTACCGGAACAGCGCCGGGGAAATCCTGGGCCTCTTCGCCGCGGCCCGGGACATCACGGAAGTCCGAAAGGCCGAGACCGCCCTCCGGGAGATCAACGAGTCCCTCGAGAGGCGGGTTGCGGAGCGCACGGAGGCCCTCCAGCTGGCCAAGGACTATGCCGAGACGCTCATCCGGACGGCCAACGTCCTCATCATCGGGCTCGACGCGGCGGCCAACGTCATGACGTTCAACGATCAGGCCGAAAAGGTGACCGGATACGCCCGCGCCGAGATCCTGGGCCGCAACTGGTTCGAGGTCGTCGTGCCGAGGGACCGGTTCCCGTCCGCCTGGGAGGCGTTCAGCCGCCTTCACGAGGGCGCCCTGCCCGAGGAATACGAGAATCCCATCCTGACCCAGGACGGCCGGGAACGGATCATCTCGTGGCGCAACAGCGAGCTTCGCGAGGGCGGGACGGTGAAGGGGACGATCTCCTTCGGGCGGGATATCACGGAACGCAGGAGGGCCGAGGAAGCCCTCCGCGCCCATCATGAACTGCTCAAGATCGCCCAGCTGGCGGCCAATGCCGGGATCTGGGGATGGGACATCCCGTCGGGAGCGATCACCTGGTCGGAGGAACTCTACTCCCTGTTCGGCCTCGACCCCGCGACCCCGGCCACGTTCCAGACCTGGCAGGGGACCGTCCATCCGGACGACCGGCAGCCGGCCACGCAGCGGATCCTGCGCTCGGTGCGGGAGGGGATACCCCTGGAGAACGAGTTCCGCATCATCCGCCCCGACGGCCGGCTGCGCTGGATACGCGCCCGGGGCAGGACGGTCTACAGCGGCAACGGCGAACCCTTGAGCATGTCCGGCATCTGCATCGACGCCACGGAGAGCAAACAGGTCGAGGAGGCCCTGAGGGAGGCAAAGGAGGGGCTGGAGGAGAAGGTGAGGGAGCGCACGGCGGAGCTGGTGATACTCATGGAGGACCTGGAACGGAGCCGTGACGACCTGCGGCGGCTGGCCTCGGAGCTCGTCATCGCCGAGGAACGGGAACGGAAGCGGATTTCCGGCGTCCTGCACGACGAGGTGGCGCAGACGCTGGCGGCCGCAAAGATGCGGCTCGACCTGTTGAGGAGCATGCCCGGCGGCGAAGACGGCCGGAAGGCGGTCTCCGAGGCCGAGGAGCTCATCGGCCAGTCCATCCGCCAGACGAGGGCGCTGATGACCGACATCACCAATCCCGTGCTCTACGACATGGGGCTGCAGGCGGCGGTGGACGCGCTGGCCGAGGACGTGAGGGCCCGACAGGACATTTCCTTTGCGTGCACCTTTTCGGGAAAACTCGGCAACCTGGGCCAGGAGCTGGACCTGATGATCTTCCAGGTCGTCAAGGAGCTTGTCCAGAACGTGGTCAAGCACAGCCGGGCGCGCAACGCCGACATCCGGATCGCCGAAGAAGGGAAGTTCGTCAGGGTGATCGTCGCCGATGACGGCTCGGGGTTCGATGCAGGGGATATCGGCCTGGCCGGAGCGGAGGGCGGCTTCGGCCTTTTCAGTATTCGCGAACGGGTGAAATCCTACGGGGGAACCATTGTGATCGACTCCGAGCCGGGGAAGGGGGCCCGGGTGACCGTGGTTCTGCCGAAGACGGCGGGAAGCCCCAGGCAGGCGGGCAGGACGAACCGGACGGCAAGGCGATGACGGGCTACCCCTCGATGCTCACCAGCCCCTCGCGGACGGCGTATTTCGTCAGCTCGGCGATGCTGTGCATGTTGAGCTTTTCCATCATGTTGCGCCGGTGCGTCTCGACGGTCTTGACGCTCACGTTGAGATGCGCGGCAATTTCCTTGGCGGCCATCCCTTCGGCCAGCAGCTGGAGAACCTCCCGCTCGCGCGGGGTCAGCGAGGAGCCCGGACCGGGGGGAGACCCGGGCGTCCTGTCGAGATAACCCTTGACGACGACCTCTGCGATCTTCGGGCTGAGGTAGGTATTCCCCGCCGCCACATTCCGTATGGCCGCCGCCAGTTCCTCGAAGGCGCAATCCTTGAGCAGGTAACCGCTCGCGCCGGCCTCGAGCATGCCCAGGATATACCTCCGGTCCGAGTGCATCGACAGCCCGATGACGCGGACGCCGGAAGCCTCTTCCGCGATCTTCCTCGTCGCATCGATCCCGTTCATGTCCGGCATGGTCACGTCCATGACAACCACGCTGGGGCGGAGCTTCTGGGCAAGCCGGACGGTCTTGCGGCCGTTTTCCGCCTCGGCGACCACCTCCATTCCGGCCTCCCTGTCGATCAGGGTTCTGAGCCCGTCGCGAATGATCTTGTGGTCGTCGGCTAGCAATACCCGTATGGTACCCATCGCGCCTGTCTCCCGCCGGGCCCCCGCGCCCCGGGAGATGGGGACGCCTTCGGCCGCCGAACCGGCGTTTTTCTTTTTTTATACCATCGATCGGGGCTGGATGAAATGGAAATTCCCTTTATGCGTCCTCGGCTTAATCCCTAGCGCATCCCCTCCTTTTCCTTAGAGCCCCTTGGGGTCTTTCGAGGCACGGAATCATGCTTCGGAAAATGGAGGTTCCCCCGGATTTGCGGGACAATCGCAACGACGAAACCGTCCGCCGGCAGGCGCATCGAAAGGAGGGTGCCATGGGAGACATGCAAAAGAAGATCAACGAATGGATCACCCGCAACCGGCAGAACATGATCCGATGTCCCTACCAGCCCGGCAACCTGCTCATCACGAAGCAGAGCTGCCAGAGGCGGCGGATAAAGGCCCGGCAGGAGGATCTTGCCAACGTGATGAAGGGCGACGTGATGGATTTCATCTACCGGCAGGGTCTCTCGATCTGCCTGAATTGCGATGCGGTGGAGAGGAAGGCTGCCTGAGGGGTTCGCTTCCCCTTCGAAAACGGCGGGCCCGGGAGGGTCCGCCGTTTTTTGATCGAGAGACCGCCGGGACGACACCGGGGAAAGACGGGGAGAGCTCGACAATCCTCCGGGCGGCGGCGCTTCTTAACGGACGAGCAGAACGGGGCATTTCGCCTCGCGCATCACCCTCTCGGCCACAGAACCGATGAGCGTTCTCAGAAGCCCCGTCCGGCCGTGGGAGGCGATGACGATGAGGTCGGCCTTTCGCTCCTGTTGCTCCTTCAGGATCTCCTCGTAAGGAATTCCGGCCTTCACGTCGAAGACGAGGTCGATGTTTTTTGTCTTCAGGATCTTTTCGGCCTCCTCCCGCATCTTCTTCGCGGCCTCCTTCTCGCTGTCGGACTGGACTTTCATCATGGTCTCCTGGGGAATGCAGTAGTCGATGGCGCACTGTTGCAGCCGATCGACGACGTGCAGGAGGTAGATCTTCGAGTTGTGCTGCTCGGCAATGTCCACGGCCTGCCGGACGGCCCTGTCGGAATGCTCCGAAAAGTCCGTGGGAACCAGGATCGATTTCGGTGTAAACATGGCGCGCCTCCTTTTTGTGTGCCGACCTGGGAAAACCTGCTCTTTCCGACCTCTCCCCGAGCCCGGCGCTTCGGGTCAGCGGGGCGACCCGAAGCGCCGGGCTCGGCACGGGGACCCGCATGGCGATCCCGCCTTTCGCGGGAGACGGCCGCTGGCCATGACCCTTGAGCCGCAGCGCCAGGCTTCTTCCCGCCGGACCGGATTGGCCCTTGATTACTTCTACGCCGTCCGGGATACCCCCGCCATTGGCGAGAATCTGATGAGCCCCGTTCAAATCCCTGACGGCGGCGTAAGACTCCGGATCGCGCGTTCGACCCGCGGGCGGCGCTTTTTCGCCCGAAGGAGTGAAACAGAGGGGCGGTTCGGGAAAGGGGGGCCGCGTCCGCCCCGGGAAAGGAGCCGGGGTGCGCCTTGTGCATCAGAGCCGGCAGCCTTCCTCGAAGTAACGCGCGTTGAGCTTGCGGCCCACGTTCATGGCAACCGTGTGGAACTTGTCGCGCTTCGTGCGGAGTGCGCGCCTGGCGATGGAGCCGGTCGAATAGAAGGATCGGTAGGTCCGGATGTACCCTTCGAGCAGGTCCTTTTTTGACATGCTGCCCGGCCGGATGACCACGTGGTTGGCGTCGTAGCGCGACCAGTCGAAGTGCTCGATGCGGCCCTGTCTTTTCATGTCGTCGAAGAGCTTCGTGCCGGGCAGGGGGGTCAGGAGGTAGAAGTTCGCGCACTCCAGGCGGTTTTCGATGCAGAAGTCGAGCGTACGGGCAAAGACGTCCGGGCCGTCGTTGTCAAGCCCGAACATGAAGGAACCCAGAATCTTGATTCCCGCCCCGTGGATGGCGGCGATGGAGCGCTCGTATTCCGGAGCCCGGTTGAGCCTGGCCTTGCCGAGGGTCTTCAGGTTCTCGACACTCGTCGTCTCGAAGCCCATGAAAAGCCATTTGCAGCCGCTCCGGGCGGCAAGGTCCAGCAGTTCCGGGTCCCGCGCCAGCCGCAGGTCGCCCTGGCCGACCCAGCGGCGCTTCAGCGGGATCAGGGCGCGAAACAGCTCCTTGGAGCGCGGCGGGTGGCCGAACAGGTTGTCGTCGATGAAAAGCAGGTTCCCCGTGGGCAGGGCCCTGATCTCGTCGATTACCTCCTCGACGGGGCGGAAGCGGAATTTCGTCCCCCAGAACTCGGTGACCGCGCAGTAGTTGCATCTGTTGGGGCAGCCCCGGGAGGTCTCGACGACGTTCGGGAAGGAATAGGCCCCGGGCCTGAGCAGATCCAGCCGCGGACGCGGCAGGCCCTTGAGATCGTGCAGCCGTTCGGCGCGGTAGCTCTTTTTCAACCGGCCGGCCAGAAAATCGTCCAGCAGGTCGTTCCAGGCGTACTCTCCCTCCCCGACCACGAGGGCGTCGGCATGGACCAGCGCCTCGTCCTGCATGAAAAAGACGTGCATGCCCCCCAGGACGACGGGGATGCCCCGTTTACGGAAATCGCCGGCGATTTCGTATCCGCGCAGGGAGGTGCTCGTCATGAGCGAGATCCCGACGAGATCGGCCTCGACGGCGCCGAAGTCGATCTCCTCGACGTTCTCGTCGAGGATGCGTACGTCGAAGCGGTCGTCGGCGTGGGCCGCCAGGATGGGCAGGTTCAGCTGGGCCACGGAGGATTTCGTTCTCCTCCGCGATATGAGGCGGTCCTTGTCGGGTGCGGGGTGGATCAGGACCAGTCTTGGTTTACCCATGCCGGCTCTCATCCCGGGGACCTCGGGGCCCTTCGATTACAGGGATCGCCGGGAGGAATCAATAGCGCCTCCCGCCCGGCCGCCCGGGTCCCCTGCCGAACCCTCCGCCCGCAGGGCGATCCTTCGGGGGCTTCGCCTCGCTCACGACGATGACCTTGCCGTGCAGCTCTCCCCCGTTGAAGGACTCGATGGCTTTCCGGGCGCCCTCCTCGGTTTCCATCTCCACGAACCCGAAGCCCTTGTTGAGACCCGTCATCCGGTCCTTGATGAGACTCACCGACAGGACGGTGCCCGCCTGGGAAAAATTGAACCGCAGCTCCTCTTCCGTCGCCTCGCTCGAGAGGTTTCCGACGTAAAGTTTCTTGTTCATGGCTATCTCCTTTATCAAGGCTCTCCGCCGTGCGGCACTCGCGTCACGGCCCGGAACCGTGTCGCGAACGGATAACAAAAAGCCGCCACACTTTGAGAGTATGGCGGCCAACCCCTACGCGTCAAAATGCTGATCTGCCTTCTCCGGCGTCCCGGCCCGATTCTCCCGACCCTGCCGGACACATCACCACGCTACTACAGTCCCCCCGGCAGGTCAAGGCTTTATTTCCCGCGGGCGAGGCCGCGGCCGGAGGATTCACTTGACGGGGATGAACTTGTCGCCGGCCCGGAGGGTCTTCACCCCCTGTCGGGGGACTTCGGCCATGGCCATGGCCACCTTGTTCGTCACGGGCACCGACGTCATCGTCTCGACACCCCGGATCTCCATGATTCCGTCCAGAAGGGTGACCCTCGTGATGGCCTTGCGGTTGTAGAACTTCACGTTGCGCGTGAACACGACCATGTTCGTCCCGAAATCGACGGGGGGCGCCTTTTCTCCCGGCCTGAAGGACTTCCACACCTCCGTGAATGTGCCCGGGTCCCCGATGTACCCTTCCGGGGCCTTCTGCTGGCCTCTGGGCAGTTTCTTTAGCGCGGCGACGGGAAAATCGCCGTCCCATTTCTTCACGATCATCACGCTCGCCGGCAGGGCTCCCGCCGGGGTCCCCGTCATCTGGCTCGTGCTCCCGGGAGTGGACGGTCCCTTCGCCGGGGCCTGCCGGGCTGGCATGCCGACAAGCAGCGCCGCCACCACCAGTGCAATCCCCCACCGTATCCATGCATGCCCGTCCATCGTCCCCTCCTGGATCGGATTTCCTGCGACACATGGTAAACCAGCCGGCCCGCCGATTCAAGGCGCGACTTCGGGGCCCGGGTCGACCGGATATCGCTTGTCGCCGGGGGACGGATCACCTATACTTCACCTGGACCGTTCACCGGGGCGGTACCCGGCGGGAGGGCGATGTGACGTCGCAGAGAAGCCTCGAACTCACGAGCGCCACGGCGCTCGTGGTGGCCAACATGATCGGGGCGGGCGTGTTCACCACGAGCGGGTTCCTGCTCGAGGACCTCGGCTCTCCGCTCTATGTCCTGCTTGCCTGGGCCGTTGGGGGGCTGCAGGCGGCCCTCGGGGCGCTGTGCTACGGGGCGCTGGCCCGGCGCATCCCCGAATCAGGCGGCGAGTACCTGTTTCTCTCCCGCGCCCTGCACCCTGCGGCAGGTTACGTGGCCGGCTGGCTGTCGCTTTTCGTGGGCTTCTCGGCGCCGCTCGCTGCGGCGGCCTTCGCCTTCGGTGCGTACGCAAGGCCCTGGTTCGGCGGCGCCCCTCCCGCCCTGGCCGGAACCGCCCTGATCCTCGCGTTTGCCGCGATACACTCGTCCGAGGTCCGTCGCGGCGCGCAGGTGCAGAATGGGGCAGTCCTGCTCAAGGTCATCCTGATCCTGGTCTTCGTTGCCTACGCAGCCGGCCGTACGCCGGGTCTCGCCGTCGATTCCCCGCCTCCCTTTCCTGCGGCAGCCTTCGGGGTCTCGCTCGTCTGGATCTCCTTCAGCTACTCCGGGTGGAACGCCGCCGTGTACGTGGGTGGCGAGATCCGGGAGCCGGAGCGGACGATCCCGCGATCGCTGATTCTCGGCACGGCGATTGTCACCGTCCTGTACCTGGCGCTCAACGCCGTATTCGTCCTCTCGGCCCCGGCGGCCGACCTGGCGGGAAAGCTCGAGGTGGGGCGCATCGCCGCCCGGGCCATCGGCGGAGCCGCCCTGGAGGAGGCGGTGGCGGGGCTTATCGCGCTCGTGCTGCTCAGCAGCGTCTCGTCGCTCGTGATGGCGGGGCCCCGCGTCTACGCGCAGATGGCGGCAGACGGGTACCTGCCGGGGCGGCTTGCCGTCGCCTCGGGCCCCCCGAGGGCGGCCATCGCCGTCCAGGCGGGGCTGGCTCTCTTCTTTCTCTGGAGTGCGACCTTCGAGGCCCTGCTCACCTGGATCGGCTTTACCCTCAGTCTGAGCACGGCGGCTGCCGTGGCGGCCCTGATTCGGCTCAAAGCGCGGGAGGGCGCCGCCCTGGCCGTGCCGGGCTGGCCGATCGTCCCCTGGGTTTTCCTTGCGGGGGTGGCGGCGATGATCGTCTTCACGGCATCGCAGAGGCCTCTCGAGAGCCTCGTGGGAGCGGCTGTCATCGCGGCGGGGTTCGCGGTGTGGCGGGTGCAGCAAGGAGGGTGCCGAAGACGATGATACTCCCCTGGCATCGCGAGCGTTTTGCGCTTCCGGTTTTCAGCGACCCAGAGGACCTGCGGCGAAAACATGCAGCTGCCAGCAGATGACCCCCGCGAAGAGCAGGGCCGTGCCGGCCAGGATCGCCCGGAAGAGCCTGAGGCGGCTGTAGAGACACGGCAGGGCGAGCAGGGAGGAGGAGGCGGCGATCTTCCAGACCCAGAACCGGTCGCCGTAGGCATCGACGGTCGCCCGGACGACGGAATTGCACTCGGCGCCGCCCGCGGCGAGGATCAGCTGCGTGAAGATGGCGTCGAGGATGTTCAGCCCGGCCACGAGGACAACGAGGGAGGCAAGCCCGACGCCGTATTCGAACTGGTGCAGGTCTTCCCCGGATGTCTTCATCGGTATGCCCCGGTTATTTCATCGGAAGTGTCGGCCTCGGGCCTTAGGGTTTTTCTCGTGCGGGGGATATTCTTCCCATTTACAAGCCCCGAAAGAACAGATACGATGCCTCACCTCAACCCGGGGAGGAACCCCATGAGAATCCTGGTCGTCGGGGCGGGATGGGCCGGATGCGCCGCCGCCCTCGCCGCCGCAAAGCAGGGGGCCGAGGTCACCCTCGTCGAGCGCACGGACATGCTCCTGGGAACGGGGCTCGTGGGTGGCATCATGCGCAACAACGGTCGGTTCACCGCGGCCGAGGAGATGCTCGCCTTGGGCGGGGGCGACCTCTTCGATCTGACCGACGCCAACACCCTTCACCGCAACATCGAATTCCCGGGGCATTCCCACGCCTCCCTGTACAACGTGGCCACCATGGAGCCCCTCGTGAGGTCTTTCCTCGAGTCCAGGGGCATCGCGATCCGCCTTGCGACCCGCATCAACGACGTGGAGATGAGGAACGGCGCCATCGTCGCCATTCACGGCAAGGAGGGCGAAGGGACGGTCAGCTTCGCGGCCGGCGCCTATGTCGACGCAACGGGAACGGCGGGCCCGCCCGGCCAGTGCGCGAAGCACGGCAACGGCTGCGTGCTCTGCGTCCTGCGCTGCCCCGCCTTCGGGGGAAGGGTCAGCGTGACGGCCCTCTGCGGCATCCGTGAGATCATGGGCCGCAAGGACGGCCAGGTGGGCGCCATGAGCGGCTCCTGCAAGCTCCTGAAGGAATCCCTTTCGCACGACCTCGTCGCCGAGCTGAATCACAGGGGGGTCGTCGTCATTCCTCTGCCCCTGTCCCTGCAGAAGGAAGCCCGGACCTCGATCAAGGCCTGCCAGCAGTACGCCATCCCCGCGTTTCAGGAAAACCTCGTCCTGCTCGACACGGGGCACGCCAAGCTCATGGTGCCCTTCTTCCCGCTGGCGGCGCTGCGGAAGGTCGGGGGCCTCGAGAACGCCCGCTACGAGGATCCCTACGCCGGAGGGCTGGGAAACTCCATCCGTTACGTGGGCATGTCCCCCCGGGATGACACCCTCAAGGTGCGGGGGGTCGAGAACCTCTTCTGTGCAGGCGAGAAGGCAGGCCTGCTCGTGGGGCACACGGAGGCCATCGTCACGGGGACGCTCGCGGGATACAATGCCGTGCGGCACGCCCGGAGAGAAAAGCCGCTGATCCTGCCCTGCTCGCTCGCCTCGGGCGACGCCGTCACGTTCGTGCGGGAGCAGATGGCCACGAAAGAGGGCCTTGGCCTCAAGTGCACCTTTTCGGGTTCGGTCTACTTCGAGCGGATGAGAGAGAGAGGGCTTTACGACACAAACCCGGAGGCCGTCCGCAGGAGGGTGGAAGACGCGGGTCTCCTGAACCTGTTCAGAGGAGGGAACTGACGTGGAGCTGACGCCTGCACACTGGGTTTACGCGTTTTTCATCGTCGTCGTACTCGTCACCATGGCCATGCGGAGGGAGACGCCGATCGTGTGCATCGTGGCCTCCTTTGTGCTGGCCTGGGTCGTCACGGGAAGCTTCGTCAAGGCCGTCCAGGCCGTTTTCAACTCCCTGACGGTAGCCTTCACGGAGTTGCTCGGGATCATCGCCATCATCTCGATCATCGTCGCCATGGCGAAGATGCTCGAGGAGACGGGCCTGGCCGAGATGATGTTCCGGCCCGTCCAGAAGATGCTCGTCAGCCCGGAGGTGGCCTTCTGGACCATGGGGGTCGTCATCATGCTCGTGGCCTGGGTCATCTGGCCCTCGCCGGCCATCGCGCTCGTGGGGGCGCTGCTGCTCCCGGCGGCGATCAAGGCGGGCCTCTCGCCCATCAATGCCGCCATGGCGATCAGCATGTTCGGTTACGGCTGCGCGCTGACGACGGACTTCGTCATCCAGGGCGCGCCGGGGATCACGGCGAAAGCGGCCGGCATCAGCGTCGACTCCGTCATGTGGAAAAGTCTTCCCATGCTGCTCGTCTGGGCGGCCATCGCCCTGCCCCTGTCCTTCCGTTCCGTCAGACAGGACATCCGGGCCAACGCCGGCAGACCCATCGAGTGGGCCCCCTTTGAGGTATCCCCCGACACCATGAACGAGCGGGAGAAGTGGACGGCAGCCAGCCCGGGGTTCAAGAGGATCGCCCTGCCCGTCATCGCTATGCTCTTCGCCCTCGACGTCGTGGGTATGCTCGCCCTGAAGCTTCGGGGCGGGGATGCCACGGCCCTGCTCGGCGGAACCGTCGGGATCGTGATGGTCTTCGTCGCCCTCGGCGGGTACGGCAAGGCAGGGTTCGAGAAACTCACCGAGCACACCCGGGCCGGTTTTCAGTTCGGCATCCGGATCTTCGCGCCGGTGCTGCTGATCGCAGCCTTCTTCTTCATGGGGTCGCCCGACACGGCCAGGGCTATTTTTGGTCCCGGCGCCAAGGGTCTGCTGTTCGACCTCGGACAGGCCCTGGCCCATGCCGTGCCCCTCAGCGCCGTACCCATCGCCGTCATTCAGGCCATTGTCGGCGGCATCACCGGACTCGACGGCTCCGGGTTCTCGGGGCTGCCGCTGGTGGGCACACTCGCCCAGGCCCTCGGCGGCCCGACGCAGCTCGACGTGGCAACCCTCGGCGCGCTGGGCCAGTTCTTCGCCGTGGCCGTGGGCGGCGGTACGATCATCCCCTGGGCCGTGATCCCCGCAGCGGCCATCACAGGGTCGGATCCCGTGGAAATCGCGCGAAGAAACCTCTGGCCTGCCATGGCCGGGTTTGCAGGGGTCATCGTCGTGGCGATCTTCTTGCTCTGAACTCCGCCACGGCGTCCCTGAAGCCCAGGACGTCGCGAGCCCGCAGGAGGCGACCGGCCTTCCCGGGGCGCCGGGGCCAGCGTCGTCGTCAATCGCTTGCGCGGGGTGGTGCTCCAGCCGGGACCGTCACCCTTCTGCCAACCGGGACGATTCCTTCGCCTTCCGGGTCTGCCAGCGCGACTTGAAGAAGAAGTAGCCCACGATGAAAAACGTCGCCAGGGGGGCGAGCCACTCCGGGACGGGGATCCGGAAGCCGCGGGCGATGAAGAATGCCGAGGAGCCCAAGACGCCCCGAAGACGAGAATCGGACTGCCCTCCAGGGCGAACCAGACGACGGCGCGGTGCGGCCGTCTCTACTGATGCCAGGGAGGGGTGACCGCGGTCCGGCCGAGCTGACGGAGCACCTTCCTCTCCTCTTCCGGGATGAGGCCGTCGCGCATCCGCTCCTTGAGCGCGAAGGCCCTTTTCCACAGCCGGCCGATTGTGAGAAACGCGGCGAGAAAGAGAAGCCCGAGCATGAAGCAGGGCTCCGTGCTGAGTGCGCCGTCGATCAGGGCCCCCGTCCAGAAGAAGAGCAGGGAGCCCGCGGCGATGACGAAACCCCAGGCGCCGAGGGCCAGGATGTCCGAAAGGGCGCAGCGTGTGTGCATCGTAAGGCCTGTTCTCATGGTATCCTCCCGGGGTCTGTCCGCATCGGTCTGTCGCGTCCGCTGCCGGTCTAGCTGATGAGCGTCTTTACGGCCTCAGCCACGGGGGCGGTGAACAGGGCGATGAGAACCGCGTACAGGGCAAAGGCGCCGGCCGCCTCGCCGAAGTAGAGTTTCACGTATTTCTGCTTGAGGCTGACGATCGTGAGCCCGCCGACGATGAGACAGCCGAGGTGGAAGTAGGGAAAGCTGCCCGGGCCGGCCAGCAGGTATTCGGCAAGAGCGAAGGTCGCCGTGGTCAGCACGACGAAGGCGGTGAGTCCGAGGATCGACAGGGTCTTTTTCATGGCAGAGGCCCTCCTTCGGTTTGTCTTTCTGCTCCTTGCCATTGAAAAACCCGTGCCAGTCGGCGGAGGGCACAGGAGAAAACAGGAATCGCCTTTCATCCCGGGAGGTTAAAGGAAGACCGGTCCGATGCGGGCAGGCCCCCGGGGCGCTCTCGGAGGCCACGGGTTGAATGATCCGTTCAACGCAGGCGAACAAAACGTGGAAGGGCGGAGAATGAGGCGCTCACTTCCGGCGCGTCGCGGAAGATCTACGAAACGCCGGGGCCAACCGCTTCGTGGCCCACTTCATCGGCCTGATCAATTTCCTGGAAGGAAGCCTGGTTTCGACGGAAGGGGCGGAAGGTGTCGTGGCCCTGGGCCCTTTGGAAATCCGGGCGACGGGGCCGGCGGCCGGCGACGGCGTCTCCGAGGGGAGTCCCCTGTGGCTCAACTTCAGCCGCATCGTCGTGATGCCGTTTTAGCATGCCTCCCCCCCGCAGATTCCTGCGGGGGTTTTTCGTCCGAATGACCGTCGAACGCCGTCAGATGACCTGGCTGATGTGCATGGCCTTGAACTTGCCGCCGCTGGCCTTCGCCGCCTTGGCGAGTTGGATGAGGCATCCCGGGCAGCCGGTCACCACGATGGCCGCGCCCGTTCTCTCGATGTTCGCCCTTTTCTTGTCGAGGATCTTCGAGGCGATGTCGGGATAGTCCATGTGAAAGGACCCCGCCCCGCCGCAGCAGACGTCGGCATCCTTCATCTCGACGAAGTTGCCGGCCGCCCGGAGCAGATCGCGCGGCTGTTTCCGGATGCCCTGCCCCCGGGACAGGTGGCACGGGTCGTGGTATGTAAAGGTCGCTCCGGCCTTCTGCCTTGGCGTGTAGCCGGTCCTGGCCAGATACTCCGACAGATCCATCACCTTGCGGCTGAACGCCGCCGCCCGGTCCTTCCACTGCTCATCGTCGGCGAAATAGGAGGCGATGTGCTTCAGGGTGCCCCCGCAGCTCGCGCAATCGCTCACCACGACCTCGGCGTCCTCGTAGAGCTCGATGTTCTTTCGCGCCAGTGCCAGGAATTCGTCGCGCAGGCCGTGGGCCAGGTGCGGCAGCCCGCAGCAGACGTTGTCCTTCACGAGGGGCCTGGTCCCGGCCTTCAGGATGTCGAGCGTCTGCGCCGCGGCCTCGGGGAACATCATCCGCATGCCGCAGCCCTCGAAGTAGGCCACGCGCGATGCCGCCGTAACGGCCGCATCGGAGGGGGGGGCTTTTCCGGCCAGCACGGCCGGCCCGGCAAAGGCGGCCAGGAAGTGGGCGCGCGTGTATTCCTCGGGCACCATGCCGTGGGGGAAGACGCTGTGGAGGCCCAGCTTGCGCAGCAGCGCAAGGGAGCCCGCCGCTAGCGTCACCAGGCCGCGGCTCTTGAGGAGGCCGCCCATCGCCTTGTACCGGGTGTTCGCAGCCCTCGTCCGGTTGACAAGGTACTGCCGGATGTGGATCATCGCGTCGTCCGTTGCGATCTTGCTGGGGCAGACCTCGACACAGGCGCGGCACAGCAGGCAGAAGTTGACCTTGGCGAGCGCCTCCGGCGTGGCCTCGATGCCGCCCTCGACCAGGGCCCGGGCGATGACATTCTTGCCCCGCGCACCCGAGGACTCGACGCTGTTGACGTCGAACAGGGGACAGACGGGAAGACAGGTACCGCAGCGATCGCACTGGCTGACGATCTCGCGGGCCGCCTGAAGATGCTTGTCATTCGGTTCGTTGCGCATGGTTTTGCCGTTTCACTCCGTGACTCACCAGATCTTTCCGGGGTTGAGGATGCCCTTCGGGTCGAGGGCCTGCTTGATGGCACCCAGGGCCCTCACCCCCGACTCGCCGAGGGCCTTGGCGATGTAAGGCCGCTTGGTGATCCCGATGCCGTGCTCACCGGACAGGGTTCCCCCGACGGCCAGGGCAGCGTCGAAGATCTCCTCGACGGCGCGATGGACGCGCTCCTCCTCGCCGGGCTTGCTCAGGTCGCAGAGCACCGAGGGGTGGATGTTGCCGTCTCCGGCGTGGCCGTAGACGGCAATCGTGAGCCTGTGCTTCTCGGCGATGGCGCTGATGCGGCGCACCACCTCGGGAAAGGCGTCCCGGGGCACCGAGATGTCCTCTCCGAGCCGGTTCGGCACTAGGCTGGCGATGGCGGAGCTCAGGCCCCGGCGGATGGCCCACAGCTCGTCGGACTCCTGCTGCGATTGGGCGATGCGGAACTGGTAGACGCCGCACCGTTTGGCCACCTCCTCCATCCGCCTGGCCTGGTTGTCGAGGGCCGCGTCGTCTTCGCCGTCGATCTCGACGATGATGCAGCAGCCGATGGCCGGGTCGAGGTCCGTCTTGCGGTGCCTTGCAACGGCCTCGAGGCAGAAGCGGTCCATGATCTCCGCCGCCGCGGGTAGCAGTCCCGCCTGCAGAATCTGGTGGATCGTGGTGCATCCGTCGTCAAGGCTGCGGAACATGAGCTGCAGGGTGCCGCGCTTCTTCGGCATGGGGATGAGCCTTAGCAGGGCCCTGGTGATGATGCCCAGGGTGCCCTCGGAGCCGGTGAAGAGACTCGTGAGGTTGTAGCCCGTCACGTTCTTGATGGCCTTGCCGCCCGTGAGGAGCACCGAGCCGTCGGCGAGCACCACCTCGAGCCCCATGACGTAGTTCGAGGTTACGCCGTACTTGACGGCCCGCATGCCACCCGCGTTTTCGGCCACGTTGCCGCCGATGGTGGAGAATTTCCAGCTCGCCGGGTCCGGCGGAAAGAAGAGACCCTTGGCGGCGCAGTGGTTGTAGAGATCGATCGTCCGCACCCCCGCCTCGGTCCACACCATCATGTTGTTCACATCGAGTTCGAGGATCCGCGTCATGCGCTCCAGCGACATGGAAATGCCGCCCTTCAGGGGGATGCTCCCGCCGGTCCGTCCCGTGGCGGCGCCGCGGGGCGTGACCGGGATGCCGTGCTCGTTCGCGATGGTCATGACCCTGGAGACCTCCTCGGTCGTCGCGGGGCGCACGACGAGCTCGGGCTTGTTGGCCGGGAACAGCGGCACGAAGGATGCGTCATAGGAATAGCCGAAACGGTCCAGGTCGGCGTCCAGGGCGTTTTCCGCTCCCACGACATCGCGGATTTTCTTCTTGATATCGTCTGTGATCATCGAGATGCCTCCCGTGGGGATCTAGCCGTGGACGGCGAGCCCGCCGTCACGGCGCAGGGAACTGGATTTCCCTTTCGGGCCGGCCCACTATAAGGGAACCCGTCTTGCGTGTCAACGGAGCAGCGGGGGCCTCAGGATATCGAAAGCCTGGGGATGGTCATGCCGCCATCCATGATAAAGGTGACCCGGGCGGAAGGGCCTTTTTCCTTGAGCGCCTCCCTGAGCGCCTCCGAAACACTTCCGAAGGGGCGCATGTGGGCCTTGCTCATGAGGGTCCTGTCCAGCGGGGTGACGGCCCACATCCGGGCCTTGACGCCGATCTCGGCCATCTTGCCGGCCTTGTGGTACCCGAGCTTGTATTCCCGGTCGAGCTTGTCGATGACCGCCTTGCAGGTCGGCTCAGAACTGAGAAGGTCCATGAAGGCCTGGGAGCCGACCCCGCTGCGGCAGGCGGAGACAAGGATGATGATCCCTCCGTCCTTCAAGGCCGTCTTGCCGTTGTCCAGGGCTTTCTGGGACTGATAGAGGTCGATGTCGTTGGGTTCCAGGGCCACGGTGACCACGATGTCCGCCTGCCTCTGGATGGGGACAACGAAGACCTCGTCGGCCCGGGGCAGCAGCGAGTAAAACGACTCCTTCAGGTCGCCGGCGGCCGCCGCGTAGACGCGGTGCTTGCCGTCGAGAACCGTCATGATTGCGAAAATATTCAGCTTTTCAAGAATCTGCTCGGCGTCGTCGAACTCCTCCGCAACGGGGTTTCCCTTGAGGACCATCGCCTGGGCAGCAGGCGAGATAGCAAGTTTGTGGTTTGCCGTGATGCAGTCGTAGCTCGCCACTCCCGGCATGAGGCACTTCCGGCCCCCGGTGTACCCGGCAAAGTAATGGGGTTCGATGCTCCCGATCGGGATGATGGCGTCGGCGTCCCGGACGAGGGTATTGAGCCTCAGGTCGTTGCCGTGTCTCGTCTTGCCGAGCGAGTAGCAGGGGCTCTTTTTGGCATCGTGGACGTGTACGCGGTCCTTGATCTCCCCGTAGAGCGCCCCGAAGATGAAGTCGTATTCCTCCCGGGTCGGGGCCCGGTGACTCCCCGTGGCGATGAGGATCTTGAAGTCCCTGCCCCGGAGCAGCGGGTAGACGATCCTCATGATGGCGTCCGTCGGCGTGGGGCGTGTCGCATCATTGACGAGCAGAAGAATGTCCCGGCGGTTCCGGAGAAACTCCTCGATCCCGGGCGAGCTGAGCGGGTTGAAAATGGCGCTCCGGAGCGTTTGCTCCTCGTCGACGGATGGGACGGCATTGGGGATGATCACCTGTTCGATATGGCGGTCGGCCAACTCGATCCGTTCGACGCCGTCCCCGTAGGGGATCTCCAGCTTCATGACACCCTCCAGTTCGTTGATCCGCGTCCGCCGCCGGGTGCACCTCCCCGTTATGAGCGGACAGGAAAGCTCAATTAATGGCACTTGCGGGAAAAGATCAAGCAAATAATGCAAAAGGAATTTTTCTTGCACGGCAGCCGTAGTAGAGTGCAAAGTATGACGGAATCCGTTCGGGGAGGGCATCCATGAATCACGAAATGCTTGACATCTTCATCCACCTCGCCGTGGCCATGGTGGCCGGAGGCCTCATCGGACTGGAGCGGAGTTACTACGGTCGGCCGGCGGGTTTCCGCACCCACACGCTTGTTTGCATCGCATCGAGCCTCCTGATGATCGTGACCGTCTATCAGCGGGACTGGTTCTCCGGAACCATGATCGAGACGGTGAGGGTGGACCCCACCCGCATGGCCCAGGGGATCATGACGGGGATCGGCTTCCTCGGCGCCGGGGTGATCATGAAGGAGGGGGCGTCGATCCGTGGTCTGACCACGGCGGCCTCGATCTGGATCACGGCGGCCATCGGCATCCTGGCCGGTGTCGGCTTCTACAGCGCCTTGACGATGGTCACGGCGATGGCTTTGAGCACGCTGACCTTCTACCGGCTCGTGGAGAGGCAGCTGCCCATGCTCCTTTATGTCCAGACGTTCATTCGTTTTCCCCGCGACCGGGCGATGACGGAGGCGGAGGTCCGAACCCTCATGAAGGAACACGGGTTCAAGGTATCGAACATGTGCCTGGCCGTCACCAACGACAGGCAATTCTTCGAATACGACCTGGTCATCAATACCCGAAAGGAAGAGAATCTGACTCGCCTGTGTCAGAGCCTCGGGAAAAACGGGGCTGTCCTTGAATTCAGACTCTGCCCGACGAGCGATTGAGCGATACCGGTTTCGGGAGTGACCGGAATGAGAACGGGGGACCCGCCGGGACGCCGCCTCCGAAAATGCCGTCATAGGTCGGCACTGTGAGAATGCCGAGATATCCGACTGCTCCCTGAACACGGCCCCTGCACCTGCGCTTCCGCAAATTCGTCACCGGGACCCGATCACTGTCTTTGGCCATCCGCTCATGGGCCTCGAATGAAAAAGCGGTTGACAGTGTGAGTTTTACGATGTAATAAATAAACGTTATTAACTGACAGTCATTTTCGAATCTTTAGGGACGGGATTGGCAACTTCAATTGAACCGCAAAGGAGAGTCGAGCAGATGCTCGCCAAGCTCCGGGAACGTGATTTCAGGATCACACCCCAGCGGCTGGCCATCCTGAAAATCCTTGCCGCCAGCCGAAGACATCCGAGCGTTGACGAAATCTACCAGGAGGTCAGGACAGAATTCCCCACGACGAGCCTTGCAACCGTTTACAAGACCATCGCTCTTCTCAAGGAACTCAATGAGGTGCTCGAACTCGGGTTCCCGGACGGCAGCAACCGATATGACGGCAGCAACCCGTCGCCCCATCCGCATGCGATCTGTGTCAGGTGCAAGAAGGTGATGGATCCGGAACTCGTGAACATCGATGCGCTCAGCGAGGAGATGAGCCGGAAAACAGGCTATAAAATTTACCATCACCGCCTGGATTTCTTTGGTCTTTGCCCTGAATGCCAGGAGAAACATTGATGGGGAACTTTTTGCGGACCGTTATGAAGAATAATTATTAAAAAATAGGGAAAATTGAAAATAGGCAGGCCTTGAGAGGGTCTCCATAAAACGTGTCTTCAAAAAAAGGATAGGGAGAGGAAATGGCCAGGAAAAAAGACCCGAAGAGCAGGCTCACCACCCGTAGCGGCGCACCCGTCGTCGACAACCAGAACACCATGACCGCGGGGCCTCGCGGCCCCGTTCTGCTGCAAGACGTCTGGTACCTGGAAAAGCTCGCCCACTTCGACCGGGAGGTGATCCCGGAGAGGCGGATGCACGCGAAGGGTTCGGGGGCGTTCGGCACGTTCACCGTCACGAAGGACATCACCCGGTATACCAGGGCCAGGCTTTTCTCGCAGGTCGGCAAGAAAACCGAGTGCTTTGTCCGCTTTTCCACCGTGGCGGGCGAGCGAGGCGCCGCCGATGCGGAGCGCGACATCCGGGGCTTCGCCGTCAAGTTCTACACTGAAGAGGGGAACTGGGACCTCGTGGGGAACAACACGCCCGTCTTTTTCCTGCGTGACCCCCTGAAGTTCCCCGATCTGAACCACGCCGTCAAGCGCGACCCCCGCACGAACCTGCGCAGCGCCCTGAACAACTGGGACTTCTGGAGCTCGCTGCCCGAGGCCCTGCACCAGGTGACCATCGTGATGAGCGACCGTGGCATCCCGGCCACCTACCGGCACATGCACGGATTCGGCAGCCACACCTTCAGTTTCATCAGTCCGAAGCGGGAGCGGTACTGGGTCAAGTTCCACCTGACCACCCACCAGGGAATCAAGAACCTCACGGACCAGGAAGCTGAGGCGGTGATCGGCAAGTGCCGGGAGAGCCATCAGCGCGACCTGTACTACAGCATCGAGAGAGGGGAGTTCCCCCGCTGGACCCTGGCCGTCCAGATCATGCCGGAAAAGGATGCGGCAACCTACCGGTTCCACCCCTTCGATCTCACGAAAGTGTGGCTGAAAAAGGACTATCCCCTGATCGAGGTGGGCGTCCTGGAATTGAACCGCAACCCGGAAAACTACTTTGCCGACGTGGAGCAGTCCGCCTTCAACCCGGCCAACGTGGTTCCGGGCATCGGCTTTTCACCGGACAAGATGCTCCAGGGACGCCTCTTCTCCTACGGCGATGCCCAGCGGTACCGGCTCGGTGTCAACCACCACCAGATCCCGGTCAACGCACCGCGGTGCCCGTACCACAGTTTCCACCGCGACGGCGCCATGCGCGTCGACGGCAACTACGGCAGCACCCTGGGTTACGAGCCCAACAGCTTCGGCCAGTGGCAGCAGCAGCCGGACTTCTCCGAGCCGCCGCTTGCCCTGGAAGGGGCCGCCGGCCACTGGGATTTCCGCAAGAACGACAGCGACTACTACACCCAGCCGGGCCTGCTCTTCAACCTGATGAGCCCGGCGCAGAAGCAGGCGCTCTTCGAAAACACCGCCCGCGCCATCGACGAGGCATCCGAGGAAGTAAAGATGCGGCACATCGGCAACTGTCTCAAGGCCGACCCGGCTTATGGAAGAGGGGTTGCTGCGGCCATCGGCATTCCGCTTGCCGATGTGCCGAAGACGGATCGGTGAGTTGTTCGTTATTGGGAACCATAACGATGACAAGGAGGTAAGGAAATTGGCTGAAGAGATCAAGGCAGGATGCGCAAGGCCGACGGGCGGGCTCGTCGGCGAAGCGGTGAAAGAGGGAACGGCGACACAACAGGAAGAGAAGAAGGAGGTGAAACCCATGATCATGATCGGCCGGAAGGCGCCCGATTTCATGGCGCCGGGATATTTCCAGGGCAAGTTCATCAACGTGCACCTGTCGGACTACTTGGGCAAGTGGGTGCTTTTGTGCTTCTACCCGGGGGATTTCACCTTCGTCTGAGCGACGGAGGTATCGGCGGTCGCCGATCGATACGCGGAATTCGAGAAGCTGGGTGTTCAGGTGCTGACGATGAGCATCGACAGCGTGTTCGTGCACAAGATGTGGGTGGACCACGAGCTCTCCAAGATGGTCAAGAAGGGCATCCCGTTTCCGATGCTTTCGGATGTTGGGGGCAAGGTTGGGACGGCCTTCGGGGTGTTCGACGACGTGGCGGGAGTGGAGACGCGGGGGCGATTCATCATCGATCCCGACGGGGTGATCCAGGGCTACGAGGTGCTGACGCCGCCTGTGGGCCGCAACGTCTCGGAGAGCCTGCGTCAGGTTCAGGCCTTCCAGCACGTGCGCAACACGGGGGGTACGGAGGCCACACCCTCGGGGTGGCGTCCCGGCAAGCTGACTCTCAAACCCGGCCCGGACCTGGTCGGCAACGTCTGGAAGGTCTGGAAGACCGAAATGGAACGCGACTGAACAGGCGATGGACCTCTGCCGGGACGGGCATGCCCGGCGGAGCGGCGAAGACCGACAGAAAGAAGGAAAGACAGGGAGGTTTTTCGAGGTATGGCAACGGAGTACGATCTGAGGAAGCTTTTCCCGCGATGGCCGAAGAAGGTCATGATTGGCGACATCACGATCCGCGACGGGTTTCAGCACGAGGAGAAGTTCATCTCGACGAAGGCGAAGATTTTCTACG
>Ga0255344_1000102_pt1 | contig 140772 bp, 107 predicted proteins | sample wastewater_treat_5_FD_192414 | JGI IMG/M metagenome (GOLD analysis project Ga0255344, IMG submission 192414) | Wastewater microbial communities from Lulu Island WWTP, Vancouver, Canada - plant18 | ecosystem: Engineered > WWTP > Wastewater > Unclassified | place: Canada: Vancouver, British...
CGTCGCTCATTGATCATCATACTCTCAAGCATGATTTCCATTAAATCCTGTAATCCGTTTTCTCGCTCTGCATGTTTGCTTATTACACAAGAAAGTTGTTCTTTTGTCAATAACATAGTCTTTTAGTTTAAGTAGTTTTACTTTTTTTTGTCATTTGCAAAACTAACTCTTAAGAGGCTATGTTTTTTTATTCAGACACACTTTTTGGAACAGTATCAATTCATTTGTCCTTTATGCTTTAAGTAGTTACATATCTAATTTAATTTTGTCGGCTGCTTTGCGCTTGGTATCGTCCACAATCTTAGCGTAAACCTGCGTTGTCTTTAGGTCTTTATGTCCTAACATTTTTGAAACGGTATAAATGTCTGTTCCGTTAAAAAGTTGCAAGGTAGCGAACGTGTGGCGAAAACAATGAAAGGTAATATCCTTTGTTATTCCGGCTGCTCCAATCCATTGAAACAGGTGTTTGTTATGGTAGGCTGAATATTCCAACCCTTCAAATACTTTGGCTGTGGGTTCGCCTTTTTCGTTTAACAAACTTACTGCCTGTTCTGAAATAGGGTAATACTCAATTCCGTTGGTTTTCTTTTGGCTGAAATTCAGGAAATACCCTTGCCCCTCAATGTATTCAAGTTCGCCCCAAACCATTTTTTGAATATCTGAAAACCTTAGCCCGGTAAGGGCTGAAAATAGGGCTGCACGTTTCAATAAATCATTGTTGCACGGTGTTTTTACAAGTTTATTCAGTTCTTCAATAGTCAAGTATTCCCGTCTTGTTTCGGCTGCCTTAATTGGGCTTATTTTGGCGTTCAGGTCGGTTTGTAGTATGCCGTCTTTATAGGCTTGTTTCAATGCAGCTTTTACCTTATTGAAGTACGAAACGGCTGAATTTTGTGAAAGGGTTGTTTTGTCGCTCTTTTTACTTTTGGTAGTTAGTAGGTATTCTTTGAAATCCTCTAAAAACTTTTCGTTGAGGTCTGCAAACTTCAATTTACCGTTGGTAAACGCTTCAATGTAATTGAGTGCTGAAACCCAATTATCGTGGTTACTTGCTTTACGTTTGTTCGCTAACTTTCTGAAATACTCAATAAAACATTGTTCGCCCAATTCCTTTTTGCGTAACTGCTCTTTTTCGTATTCGCTGTAAATTTCAGGCTTATTCAAAAAGTTTTCCCGTTTTTGGCGTATGCTTTCACCTATTTGTAAGGTTTCAGTATTGTGCTGCTTGTCAATGGGTGTTTTCGGTTTCTCAAAAATGTAAAGCCCTAAAAATTCCCTTCGTGTAGGTTCGCCTGTTTCGGGGTGTGGTATAGCCGGGTAAAAATCTAAATACAGGCTTTGCCGTCCCTTGCTTATTTTCTTTTGTCTTAATGTTACTTTTGTTGTCATTGTCCTTTATGCTTAGTTACTAAAGTTACTTTTGGTACTCTCTAAAACAAACTTTATTTTTTGCTCAACTCAAATATTTATCAATTATCGATTTTGGTACATAGGCATACCAACCCATTTTTATTTTGGGTATGCTTTCCCGTTTGATGAGGTTTTGCAAGGCTGTTTCCGATATGCTGTACTTTTCCAACACTTCGTTTATGGTGTAACAGTCGGTAATATCAAACGCCCCTGCCTGTTTCCAGTCGCTCAATTCCTGTTTTTGTTGTTCGGGTATGGTTTCAATTTCGGGAACTTCTTTAAATAGCTTGTCAAGGTCGCAACGTCTTACAATGGTTTTCTTTTCCAGTATGTTTGTTGCTTTCAGCTTTCCCGTATTGATAAGTTTGTACACATTTTGACGGGAACAACCCACTAACTTTGAAACATCTGAAACGGTCAAAAACTCTTTTGCTTTCAGTTCCTCAATAGGTTTGGTTTTTATCTGTTTGGTTTCGCTGTTTGACTTTTGCACCTTTTCGGCTCGTTTCTTAGCCTTGTTTGCCAAACTTCCGCACCTATGGGAACAGTACTTTGTTACTGTGGTACGGGCTGTAAATTCCGTTCCGCAATGCTGACAAATACGCTGCACCTGTATATTACTGCTCATTGTATCTTTTTTCTGTTTTCAATACCTTTAAAAGTGTTCCATTCTGTTTGAAAGTGTATTATTCTGTAAACTATGTAAACCAAACGGGGTACAAATTCAGTCAAAAAAATAGCCACTTTCTAAAATGGTACAACAAAGGTACAAATTTGTACCGAATAAACGTATAACATCACAAAATAAATAATAACTTTGCACCAATAAAAAAGCCCTTATTTCAGGGCTTTAAGTGGGTTTAATACTTGTTTGGTGTTTGCTTGTTTTGTGGTGATTACTTTCCTATGCAAAACTTTTCAAAAATATTCCCAAGCACTTCATCATTAGATATTTGTCCCGTGATTTCACCTAAGTAATGCATGCATTCGCGGATGTCTCGGGAGAGAAAATCACCGGAGATACCGGCATTTAAGCCTTGAATAACTCTCTGAATGGCGGCTTGTGCATGTTGCAGGGCTTCGTAATGGCGTATGTTGCTGACCACGACATCGCCGGGCTTGATTTCGGGTATTTGAGAGGCACGGACCAAAGCGTCTTCCAATTCTTTAATATTGATCTTTTGCTTGGCGGAAATGAATATTCTTTCGCATTCAAATTCGCTGAAAATATCAGTCAACACTTCATTTTCTTCAGGCGTAATTTTATCTATCTTGTTGAAAATCATGATGACTTTTTTACCCTCTGATTTTTTTTCTATCTGGCTTGTCAGCCATTCCATATGATCGCTAAGCTGGGTACAATCCAGTATCCATAAGACGATAGAAGCTTGTTCTATCTTTTGGAAAGTACGCTCTATACCCATGCTTTCTATCGTGTCTGTCGTTTTTCTGATGCCGGCGGTATCAATGAACCTGAAAGAGATTCCACGGATATTAACTATATCCTCTATTGTATCGCGGGTAGTGCCGTGAATATCCGAAACAATGGCTTTTTCTTCTTTTAATAAAAGGTTTAAAAGGGTAGATTTGCCGACATTAGTTTCACCGATAAGGGCTACCGGAATACCATTTTTCAATACATTACCTACACGGAAAGATTCGGATAGGGTAGTGATGTGCTGATCAATATCAGTAGCCAGCTCCATCAGTTGTGCACGGTCTGCAAATTCAACATCCTCTTCTGAAAAATCCAATTCCAATTCTATCAGCGAGACAAAGTTGAGCAATTGTGTCCTCAGTTGTGTCAACTCATTGGAAAAACCACCCCGCATCTGATTCATGGCCATGCGGTGTGAAGCTGCAGAATCGGAGGCTATCAAGTCGGCAACTGCTTCAGCTTGCGCTAAGTCCATTTTACCGTTCATAAATGCTCTTTGGGTAAATTCACCGGGCTTGGCAAGTTTACAGCCCTTGTCAATCAGCAGTTTAAGTATTTGTTGTTGAATGTATGGAGAAGCATGGCAGGAAATCTCAACCACATCTTCACCGGTAAAGGAATGTGGATTACGGAAAATCCCTACAACCACTTCATCAATGAGATTTTCGTTTTCCCTGATTTCTCCGTAAAATAATTTGTGACTTTCAGCAAGAGAGATAGAAATATCCTTACGTGCAGGTACGAAAATGCTGTCACAAATAGCAAAAGCATCTGCTCCGGATACCCGAATAACGGCTATTCCTCCGATACCCGGGGGAGTTGAAATGGCACAAATGGTTGAATTGTTCATAATAGTCGGTCTTCGTTTAAATTCTATCTAATACTTTCTGTATAAGTCGTTCTATATAGGGTGCATAATCTGTATTAGCAGTGGATATACGGCGATTGGCAATTACGCAACAAACCGTCATGGCTCTATGACCGCCCATTAATTTCGCCAAACCTGCAATGGCGGAACCCTCCATTTCATAATTGGTGATTTTATAGTCACCATAACGAAAGGATTCGATTTTGCTGTTTAGTGCAGGGTCGGCAAGACCTACCCTTAATTCTCTGCCTTGCGGACCATAAAAGCCGTTCGCTGAGATGGTTACGCCGCGCATCATGTCATCTTGACCAATTTGTTCCACCAGAGCAGCATCCGCATCTACCACATAAGGCGCTGCCAATTGCGGATTCCAATCCAGGTGCTGTACCAAAGCTTTTTCAAATGCTAAATCGCAAACAGCATCCCTTCCGGCATAGAAATTAATCATCCCATCGAAGCCTATGGATTTTTCGGAAATCAAAAAACTTCCCAGGGGAATATCGGCTTGCAAAGCTCCTGTGGTGCCAATACGAATGATATTCAGTGCTTTAAATTCAGGTTTCTCTGTACGTGTTTGAAAATCTATATTGGCCAAAGCATCCAACTCATTCATCACAATATCAATATTATCCGTACCAATGCCCGTTGATAAAACTGTAATGCGCTTTCCTTTATAGCTGCCCGTTATGGCGTTAAATTCACGATTTGAAATAGAAAATTCTTGAGAATCAAAGTATGAGGCAACTAAAGCCACTCTTCCGGGGTCACCCACGAGAATGACATTGTCAGCCAAATGCTTGGGTTTAAGATGCAGGTGAAAAATACTGCCATCAGCGTTGATTATCAGTTCGGATGGTGGAAAATACTTCATATATAGGTCTTGAATTTTTGATTATCTTTGCATGTTTTTCATCCACAAAGATAGAATTTTATTTAGAATTACACTGACTCGCAAGTCCATTATAAATGTATCAACTGACAGACTTTTTACCCACCACTAAAAAAGAAATAGACTTACGTTCATGGGGCAGATTGGACGTGATTCTTTTTTCGGGGGATGCCTATGTGGATCATCCGGCTTTTGGCGCGTCTGTTATTGGTCGTTTAATTGAGGCTCAGGGACTAAAAGTCGCTATTGTACCTCAACCCAATTGGCGCGATGATTTGCGTGATTTTAAGAAGTTGGGCAAACCGCGTTTGTTTTTTGCAGTTACCGCCGGTAATATGGATTCCATGGTCAATCATTATACGGCTAACAGACGCTTGCGCTCTGATGATGCCTATTCTCCGGATGGGAAACCGCATTTTCGACCGGATTATGCGGCTACGGTTTATTGCAATATTCTCAAGGATTTATATCCGGATGTGCCTATTTTATTGGGAGGTATCGAAGGTTCTCTCCGTCGCTTTACGCATTATGACTATTGGTCGGATAAGTTGATGCCGAGCATATTGGTAAGCAGCAAAGCCGATTTGTTAGTCTATGGAATGGGGGAGAAGCCTCTGTTAGCCATTTTGGAAGCTGTGAAAGCTGGTCAATCTTTAAAAGATTTGCGGAATATTCCTCAAACGGCTTATTTGACCAAGGAAGTGGGTGAACACACAGTATGGAAGACGAAGTATTTAGTAGATCATGCCACCTGCTTAAAAGATAAAAAAGCCTACGCTTCTAATTTTAAACATATTGAGACAGAGTCCAATAGATATGATGCGGATAGACTGGTACAGGCTAACGGCAGCCAATATGTGGTGGTCAATCCGCCTTATCAACCGCTCACGCAAGGCGAGTTGGATGCTGCCATGGATTTGCCTTTTACACGTTTGCCTCATCCCAAATATAAAAATAAGACCATCCCTGCTTATGAGATGATTAAATTTTCTGTTAATTTGCACCGGGGTTGCTTTGGGGGATGTGCATTTTGTACGATTTCAGCTCATCAGGGGAAATTTGTGGTTTCACGTTCCAAAGCATCTATTTTACGAGAAGTCAGGCAAATCGTAAATATGCCCGATTTCAAGGGCTATATCAGTGATTTGGGTGGACCCTCAGCCAACATGTACGAAATGTATGGGATAGATACGGATATCTGCAAAAAATGCAAACGCCCTTCCTGTATTTTTCCAAATGTATGTTTTAATTTGAATACCGACCATATGCCATTATTGGAGGTGTATCGGGCTGTAGATAAGGTGCCGGAAGTGAAAAAATCTTTTATCGGCAGTGGGGTACGCTATGATTTGTTTTTGACAGATGCAAAAGATAAAAAATCGAATGCAAGTCATGTTGAATATGCCAGGGAGTTGATTACCAAACATGTTTCAGGTAGATTAAAGGTTGCACCGGAACACAGTTCGGACAGGGTGTTAAAACTGATGCGCAAACCAAGTTTTGATTATTTCCATCAGTTTAAGCGTGAATTTGATCGTATCAATCAGCAAAATAATCTCAATCAGCAGTTGATACCATATTTTATTTCCAGTCACCCGGCTTGCAAACCGGAAGATATGGCTGAGCTGGCAGTAGCAACCAAGAAAATGAATTTCAAACTAGAGCAAGTGCAGGATTTTACGCCCACACCCATGACCCTGGCAACTGAAATTTATTATTCCGGTTATCATCCTTATACTTTGGAAAAAGTTTACACAGCCAAAACCAAAGAGGAAAAATTAGATCAACGCAAATTTTTCTTTTGGTACAAGCAAGAATATAAGAGAGATATACATAAAATGTTGATTCAAGCGAATCGCAAGGATTTATTGAAGCATTTTAAATAAGATAAATAAGACATTTAAGATATTATTAAACAGTGGCACACAAATAAACATAGGTTTTACGTATACAAACAGATACCCTATATTTGCGTTGTTTAAATCCGCCCACATGTGTGCACTAAATAAAACAATTGTATGCAAAAAACAAGAGCCGCCATCGTGGGTTATGGCAATATAGGAAAAAATGTATTGGCAGCTTTGCAGGCTGCGCCTGATTTTGAAGTAGCAGGGGTTGTCAGGAGAACCAGTTCCTTGCAGAGTTTGCCGGTTGAGCTTCAGAACGTTTCCGTAGTAGATCATATCAGTAAATTGGATGGGGTAGATGTAGCTATTTTGTGTTTGCCCACCCGTAGCATTCCCGCTCAGGCTAAGGAAATATTGGCTTTAGGTATCAATACTGTTGACAGTTATGATATACACGCGTCCATTTGGGAATTGAGGCAAGAATTGGCGTCTGTTGCAAAGGAGCATCGGGCCGTTTCCATTGTTTCCGCGGGTTGGGATCCGGGCAGTGATTCGGTAATCAGAAGTCTGTTTGAGGCGATTTATCCGCAAGCAACCACCTACACCAATTTTGGTCCCGGTATGAGTATGGGACACACGGTCGCTGCAAAAGCCATCCCCGGCGTTAAAAAAGCTTTATCCATTACCATCCCTGCAGGGAAAGGCAAGCACAACCGAAATGTGTATATCGAATTGGAAGATGGTTATGATTTTGAGGAAGTCACGCAAAAGATAAAAAATGATGCGTATTTCGTAAAAGACAATACGCAAGTTACTTTGGTTGAGGATGTTGATGCTTTAATCAATACCACTCATGGTGTACATATCGTCCGGCAGGATGAAACACAATCCAATACCGAATATGGCTTAGAATTTTCCATGCGCATCAACAATCCGGTACTGACTGCCCAGGTGATGGTTGCCTGTGCACGAGCCACTATGAAAGCCCAACCGGGATCCTATACCATGATTGAGGTTCCCGTGATAGATATGTTGTATGGAAAAAGAGAGGACCTGGTGAGGAGGTTGGTGTAAATTATTATCTACACAGCTTTCCAGTTTGTTTTTCTTACAGCTCTATTTAAATAATAATTAGAGGCTGTCCAAATGATTATTCCACCAGAAATAGAAGCATAGGCTGCTCCCATAAGTCCCCAATAATAAATGGCTATAGGATAAATGATGATATTTCCAATTAACGCACAAAGAGCAGTATAGGCGTTATAATGTATTTTTCCTAAACCAAAAATAGCTGCGCTTTGTAAAAATGTGCTACTCCTTATACTCCATCCGATAGATAACGGTAGCAAAAATGGAATGGAATCATGATATTTTTGACTGAATGTCCAATCAACCAGAGTCGGCATCAGTAATATGAAAAGAATAAGAGAAATCCCTATTATCAACAGTAATAGTCGATTATACGTTTTGAATAATTTTATAAATTCTTCTTTGTTTGATTGTAAAGAAGAAAAATAAGGAATGGTAATTTGTTGTACCGTCAAAGGAAATAATCTCAGCACAGTTACTGTAGTTAATGCCAGACTGTAATAACCAATCTGTTGCATGTCCTTAATCAAAAATGAAATCAATAATATATCAACGTAAGCAGAAATTTCTGAAATGATATTGGCAAATGTGGATGATCTTGCATATTTCCAATGTTCAGAAAACGTTTGTTTGTCGAAATTAAAAGTGAATGGATGATTTTTTCTTGCTGAAAAAAAGGCCACTATTACCATGAGTATCAGACTCAGGTTAAACGCAACATAATAACCTTTAATTCCAAAATAGTAACTAAGTATTATGATCCCGATGATGGATAGTATTTTATTGAGAATGGTGTGTTTAGACAATAATTTAATGGACTTTTTGGCTTGAAAATATGACATTAAAACTGAAAAAAGAGAACTGGAAATTAAGGGGAAAAGTCCGATAGGAATCAATGCGGTAATCAATTTATCCGTTGAAAATATACGGAAATGATTCAGGATAATTATTATCAAATAGACAAAAGTAGAACTGATGATTGTAAAAAGAAAACCATTTATAAAATATTTTGCAGTTTCTTTTTCAGTCCTTGTTTCTGAACAAATTTTAAGGGTGGATGAATTGAAACCTAAACCGGCGATAATGGAAAAAATAGCAAAATAAGTTTGTATGATTTTGATGCGTCCAATATCATCAGGTGATAAAATTCCTGCAACAAAAAGCTGAGAAGCAAATGCAAACAATTGTATCAGTACATTGGCTGAGAGCAGATGAAAAAAACCTTTTTTAAAGAAGTTCTTTAGCAAAGATATGATATGTTGCCAAAATAATTTCACTTATTCAAAATGTAATGCACAAGCTGCTAATAGGGTAATTACCTGAGTTTTTTCTACAATATTACCATGATTATACAAATATAAAGCATCCTCCATTAATTCTTTGTTGAAGGACAATTTGTCAATATTCTGCTTGAAATAATTATCCAAGCTTAATTTGACGTCCGGATTTGAATCATACCATCTTTGTTCTGGTGTCATGCTGTTTTTCCACATGGACTGTACAGGTAATCTCTTGATTATGGCTCTTTTATACCTATAATAAAACGTTTCAATCTATTGTTGGTTGGCTTACCCCCGATGGTTTCCCAAATATAACGCGCATATTCAAGGTGTTTTGTCATTATCCAATCCACATAAATCCTTTCTTTATAAGCATATTTTGAAGGGATGGATAAAGTATAAGTCAAAAAATCCGGATATAAAAACGGAGAAGTGCTTTCACTGATTAGGTTAAAAAACAAAAAACCATTGTTATCACCGCAGTAGGCAAGATTATAAAATTTATAAATAACTTCGTTTTTGTAGTTTGCCAAAGACTTTTCGAATATGGGTTTAGCTTTGTGCAGTAGCACTTTTGAACTGATACCATCTGTAATTTTAGCTGATTGTGGGACTGTGTCACTTAAAAAACTTCCTAAAACGGCATCGCCTATTATTCCGGTATGTATCATGCCTATATTGTCGATTTTAAGTGCTTTTATGGCTTCAAAAGCATGACTGGCACCGGAATATACATTCAAACCATCATTGACTGCTACTACATCTTCTATGGCTAATAATCCACCTGATGTTAATCTAAATTGTTCAATTTTAAGTCCATAGTCCTCAGCAATCTGTTTAGGTACAACTTCTTCAACAAAACCAGGTTCGGAAAAATTAAATATTACCTGATTATTATATCCCAAATCATTGGCTACTAAAGCTACCATCCTGGAGTCCAGGCCGGCACTTAAAGTCGTAACAGGTGTATAGCCCCTTCTTTTTTCAAATTCAAACTCAGATCGAACAGCCTCTTTGAATAGTGCATCTATTTTACTTATAATTTTTTCTTTAGAGTCTGTAGTTTCCTTAATTTCATGTAAATGAAAATAAAATTTCAGCTTCAATTTTTTTTCTTTGTATATAGCATACTCTCCTGCTCGTATTTGCTTTACTTCTTTAATTAAGGTGTAATCATCTTGCATGAAACTACTGGTTAGTAATAGGTAAGCAGCTTCAACATCTAAAGATTTGTTTATGTGCAAGGTTGACAATGTTTTACTGAGCGTATATAAATCTGTGGAAAAAATCAGGTGTTCTGAATGCTGAAAATAAAATAATCTTTTAGTTGCGGTATGATTGTTAAAGGCAATGCATATTTGCTGCTTTTTATGAAAGAAAAATCCTACAAAATTCCCGGTGAAAACCTTAAAAAAATTCTCTCTGTTTTCATATAATTGACTGATTAAAGAAGGTATATCATCAGCCTTATAAGTGTGCAATAAACTATCAATATTTGTAATCAACCCTTCAGTAACGAATATAAATTCGTCAGTATCTATCCAGTATTTGTCTGGCAAGAATTGTTCGGATGTAAATTGTTCAATTTGAAGATTTACGTATTGAATGCTACGTTTTATGTAGCCCTTTTGAAAAGGAAACAAAGGCTTCCAATTGAAAGAAATTGATGAAAGTGGTTTGTTAAAAGATATGACTGCAATAAATCCGTGCATATTTGTTTTGTCAGAATGCTAAGTTTATTTTACAATTTACATAAAACAGCATAAAAGTTTTTTGTCAATTTCGTTCGTTAAAAGTCTGCTGTAAGTATGATTGTATTAAATTGATTAGACTGAAACATCACTGATTTTCTAAAAATCCTTTGCAGTACATATTTAAGCTTGTTTTTAAAAGATAATGCAACTCTGTCTGCAAATGTGAATTCAATATTTGAAAACCCTGATTTATAGACTATCCGATTTAAAGTATAGGGCGAAAACCAATAATTATGGTCTGTATTGATGTTTTCTCTGCAATAACTGATGTCATTTTGTGTAGATACATTGAAAACATTAGGTGCAGTGATAATGATTTGATTTACATGGTCTTTGAATACAGACATAATTCTTTGCAAGAAAAGAACAGGGTTGTCAACATGTTCAATAATTTCCCCTAAAATTAGATAATCCCATTGTTGGTTTGCTTGCAAAAAATTAGGTTTTTCATTCTCTATATCCAAACAATAAACCTGTTTATAACGCAAGGTATCAGTGATATAATCTACTGCTTTTTTGTTGATGTCTATACCAATACAGTCTGAAGTGTTTTCAACCAAAAGTTTGTGTAACCAACGATTAGCAGCAATTTTTTGATCAATTAATTCAATATGATCTGCACATCCAAAATGAATAACTCTTTTATTGGAACATATTTCAATTAATTTTTGATTTCTCGATTTGTCTTCCAATAATCCTGCAAATGAAATTTCCAGACTATTTGAAAATTCTTCGCCTTTCAGGTATTTATTTATTTTTTCACTATACTTCATATATGACATCGCTGTATATTTTATTTATTTTATTGCTAACCGATTTATAACTAAACTTTTGCTTAGCAATACCCTGAGTATTTTCCGCATCATATGATTGATGATTTTCCAACATATGGAGCATAGCGTTTAATAAAGCATTTTCATCGCCAACTGGAATTAATATGCCGTTTGTTTGATTGACATGTTCGGCAATTCCACCTACATCAGTGCTTATAACAGGCTTTCCACTGGCTAAACTTTCGCTGATTACAACGGGAGAATTTTCATAATTCGAAAATAAAACAAAAAAATCAGCTTGATGAAATTGAGTTGCCACTTCTTTGGGAGTTAATTCCCCGGTGAAAAGTATCATGTCTTGAGGAAATTTTAAATCATCAGCGTATACTTTTATTTTGTTGTAATCAGGGCCGGTTCCTACTATGACCAAGTTGAAGTCATTCCTTATTAAACTTAAAGATTTAGTTGCCCTCAGAATGCCCGATATATTTTTGACTTGGTCGTCAAAGCATGAAACGTGAAGGATTTGTTTAATCTTGTTATGTGCAGGTTGATTAATTTCTTCAAAAAAGAAATCATCCACCACATTGTTAACTACTTGATAGTTAGGGTTGTGAATTTTGTGAGATTTCATGGCTTTTTTTAATCCTTCCGAAACGGGTAAAACTGCACTTGCTGATTTGACTATCAATTTGGTCAATACTTTTCTGAAAAAACCATGATAAGAATTTCTATCACTAAAATACCTTGACCAATGCTCTGTAATCACATATGGGATTCCTTGGGTTAGTTTCAACCAATAAGCCAACAAACCCGTTCTGGTCAGTACATTTACATGCACTATATCAGGTCTGAAGTCTTTTTTTACTTCTTTGTAACCTAAACGGTTAGCACGAAAATAATTGATGATTTTGAAAAATTTCCCAACAGTTCCTCTAATATGATTAGGATAATAAACGATTATTTCATGTAAATGCTCGTTTATGTTCTGTTTTATGATTTCAAATTTAGATATCTGTGGGTCGGCATGGAGGTATAATACGGTGACATCATTTTGTAAAGCAACTGCTTCTGCATGTTTTCTAACAAACAACCCCACCATAGCGTCCTCTCGGTTGGGATACCAGGCCGATAAAAATAATGATCGAATTCTTTTTTTCTGATGCATTGGTCTGTTTTTACACTCTTCCCACTAAAAACGAAGGTCTCAGCTTTTTTATTATGTGATATGGCTGATTTACAGCACCGAACCCTTTATAAAATCGGGCAACTCCGGGTATGGAGGATCCTTCAAAATCGAGCAAAATGTCCGTACCGGACGCCTTCCTAATAAGGTGATCAACCAAATAAAACATGGCTGAATCTTTTTTACCTTGTTCGCTTGAAACCGGAATTAAGTAGGTAAAACGGTCTTTGAATAGGGTGTAACACAACGCGGCTATCACATCTCCTTTCTTGTTGGATACTGCCTTGATTTGGAAGATATTACGTTCAATTCCTTGTGAAATAAGGGCGTATACCATTCCTAAATCCAGAAATTTATTTTTTTTATTTACCGACTCATACAATTTTAAAAAATCATTAGCATGATAGTCATGAATGATTTTTAATTCATTTTTCTCCGCTTTCTGGATATTTCTGACAGTGTTTTTAGAAAAGGATTTCGACAGTTTGTCGTATGAGTCAGCTAAGGACAAAACATAATTAGGCATTTGAAATGACTTGGGGTACAAATTCGCATGATTTAAATTAAGTTGATAGCTGTATGAAGGAAAATTTTTGATAAATATGCGAGTGATTTCGGCAGGGACAGGTACCTTGCCAAAGACACCAAGTTGTTGAGCCATAGGAGGCTGCACAATGTATGGAAGTTTGTATTTATATTTGATTGGGACGGGCATGATGTACTTTAAATCACTGCTGATCAAAGCTTCCCATTGTGGCGATATAATGTCTAAATACCAGGATAATGCATACACTAAACCATTGTCAGCCTGTAGTATCAATTCATCCCAGTTCTGTTTGTTGATGGAGAAATGTGATAAATGTTTAATCTTCATGTATGCGTGCTGAGAATCGAAATTTTAATTTCCTCACAAAATTAATCAATATAAATATATAAACATAATTTCTCATTTTATTTTATTTTTTGAAAAGAATATAGTAATTTTGGTCTCATTATTTTTACAATTCAACATTCAATATTATGGCTAAAGAAGTGATTAATAGCTCCGGATTAGTGTACAACTCGCTGACCTCTGGAAGCATTATTACCGGAAACATCACTTCTGAGAGTGATTTCAGGATTGATGGCGAAGTGCAAGGTGACATTGACTGCAAAAGAAAAGTTGTAATTGGTCATACCGGCGTATTAAAAGGCAACATCACTTGTGAAAGTGCTGAAATAATCGGTCATGTTGTAGGCAATATTGTTGTAAATGACACCATTACTCTCAGATCCTCTGCAGTTTTTAAAGGTGACATTCAAACGCAAACCTTAGTCGTTGAACCCAATGCTGTCTTTAATGGTAATTGTTCCATGAAGAAGACTGATCACGATGTAACTAAAGTTTAAGCGTTGAATGTTTTCAGCGCTTTTTATTTGATTTTTTAAATAATATATGCATTACAAAGCTTTCGTTGTTGAAGAAGTAAACGGGCAATATTTATCTTCTGTTAAAACTCTTAATACTGCAAATCTTCCACAAAACGAAGTATTAATTCAGGTTCATTATTCTTCCTTAAATTTCAAAGATGCCTTGTCAGCAACAGGAAGCAAAGGAGTTACCAAAAATTATCCTCACACACCCGGTATTGATGCTGCCGGAATTGTGTCAAAATCGAGCTCATCTTTGTTTGTAAAGGGTGATGAAGTCTTGGTAACCGGTTATGATTTGGGTGTTAATACGCCCGGAGGTTTCGGCCAGTACATCTGTGTTCCGGCTGAATGGGTAGTAAAGCTACCTGACGGACTGACGATGAAAGAATCAATGATTATCGGTACTGCCGGCTTTACTGCGGGAATTTCAATGTTGCGCCTGATGGCTCTGGTACAACCTAATAACGGAAAAATCCTTGTTTCCGGTGCTACAGGCGGGGTGGGGTCGATGGCTTTGGCGATGTTAACTAAAAAAGGATATACAAAAGTCGCTGTATCGGGCAAGAAAGAAAAATATGAGTTCTTGAAACAATGTGGTGCGGATGAAGTTATTTCACGCCAGGATTTTATGGCTGCTGATGATAAGGCTTTATTCCCTGCTGCCTATGCCGGTGCCATCGATACAGTTGGTGGTGATATTTTGACAAGAATCATAAAATCTGTGGGTCCTTTGGGTGTAGTAACAACCTGTGGTAGTGTCGCTTCAACCAATCTTCCATTGAACGTCTTTCCTTTCATTTTAAGGGCTGTGACCCTGATTGGTATTTCAGCACAAAATTATCCGACTGAACTTCGTGCTGCTTTGTGGCAAGGTTTGGCGGCAGACCTAAAACCTGATTTTTTGTTGAATATGTATCAGGAAATCACTTTGGAAGAACTTCCGGGAGCCATTCAACTTATTTTGTCAGGAAAATTAAAAGGCAGAACAATCGTTAAATTAGCAGTGTAAATGGGATAGTTCTTAGTTCATAGTTCTTAGTTCATAGTTTTCAGTTGTATGTGTGGAATTGCGATGATAAGGTTGTTAAAACCTTTAGATTATTATCAACAAAAATACGGCACCTGGCAATATGGTTTGCAGAAGATTTACCTGCTGTTAGAAAAGCAGCATAATCGCGGCCAGGAGGGTGGAGGAATTGGTGCAGTTAAATTAGATATGCCCCCGGGTGAAGAGTACATCTGGCGCGAAAGAAAGGAAGGTGCCCATGCCATTCAAGAAATCATTACTGAAGTCAATCAACAGATTGAACAGACTGATCCCGGTATAATTAATGATGTTGCTCAGTCAAAATTATACCTGCCCTTTGCTGCGGAGATGTACATGGGACATTTGCGCTACAGCAATTCCAATCAGCAGTTTAGTGTCACAAACTTACATCCCTTTTTGAGAAGACATAATTGGAAGAATAGAACTTTGTTGTTGGCAGGTAATTTTAACTTGACCAATGTGGATGAATTGTTTGAATATCTGACTTTGAAAGGCCAACATCCCAGGGATAAAGTTGATACTTTCCTGATGCTCGAACAGCTTGGTTACCGCCTGGATATGGAAGTCCAAAAAGAGTATGATTTTATCAAACAACGCTATTCAAACGATTTGGCAATTACTCAAAAAATTGAAGAGCAATTAGACATAGCTTCCTTTATCCGGAAATGTGAATTTATGTGGGATGGGGGATATGTGATCACAGGTATGCTGGGACACGGTGACGCTTTTGTTTTCAGGGATCCAAAAGGTATTCGGCCGTGTTTCTATTATGTTGATGATGAGGTTGTCGTAGTTGCATCAGAACGGCCCGGTATTCAAACTTCCCTGAATGTAAAGGAGCAAGATGTAAAAGAGTTGACTCCCGGGACAGCCATGATTATCAAAAAGAACGGAAATATAAAATTTGAACCCATACGAGGTGCTGATGAGCATTTACAAAAATGTTCATTTGAACGCATTTATTTTTCAAGAGGGAATGATATTGATATCTACAAAGAAAGAAAACTATTGGGTGAAAGCTTAAGTGATTCAATATTGAAATGTATTGATTATGACGTAAAAAACTCTGTTTTTTCTTTTATTCCCAATACAGCTGAAGTGGCTTTTCAGGGCATGATTGATGGTATCAAGTCAAAAACGAATCAAAACCTGCACACAGAAAAGGTGTTGATTAAAGATGTTAAATTACGCACTTTTATTTCTCAGCATAAAACCAGAAACGACCTTGCTACCCACGTTTATGATGTAACCTACGGATCAATTCGTCGTGGAAAAGTAGATAATCTGATTGCCATTGATGACTCAATTGTTCGTGGTACTACGTTGAAACAGAGTTTGTTGAAAATTATCAGCCGGCTTGAACCGAAGAAGATCATTATTGTTTCTTCTTCTCCACAAATACGCTATCCCGATTTTTATGGCGTAGATATGTCGAAGATGTCAGAGTTTTGCGCGTTTCGTGCAGTCATACAATTATTAAAAGATACGGGAAGGCAACATATCATTGATGAGGTATATCAAAAATCCAAAGCGCAAGAACATTTGCCCAAAGAAAAAATTGTTAATTATGTGACTGAGTTGTATGCACCATTTACAGATGAAGAGATATCAGCCCAGATTGCAAAAATATTAACGCCGGCTGAAGTAAATTGTCCGGTTGAGATTGTATATCAGACCATTGAAGGATTGCATGAGGCATGTCCTGATTTCAAGGGAGACTGGTATTTTACCGGAAATTATCCTACACCGGGCGGTAATAGACTGATAAACAAATCATTTATAGATTATTACGAAGGAAAAGAAATCATAGATTAAAACAATAAAAATATGTTGAAGGAAATATTGTCAATTTCAGGAAAACCGGGACTATACAAGCAAATTTCACAAGGAAAAAACATGATTATAGTTGAATCTTTGTCAGATGGAAAGCGTATGCCTACATTCCTTAGGGATAAAGTGGTATCCTTAGGTGATATTCAAATTTTTACCAATACCGGAGAAATAGCTTTGGCTGAGGTGTTTGAAAATATTAGCAAGAAAGAGAATGCTCAGGTTTGTCCCATTGATAACAAAGCGGATAACGATACTTTGCGTAACTATATGCAAGAGGTATTGCCCGAATATGATCAAGACAGGGTTTATCCAAGCGATATGAGGAAAATTTTTTTATGGTATAATATTTTGATTAATAAGGGGATAACAGATTTTGAGTTGCCTGAGGATAACTCCTGATCAACATCAGCAATCAAAATGAAAATCAAAATCAAAAACATCATACAAGTCATAGAGTCCTTTGCTTCGACAGCTTTGCAGGAGAGTTACGATAATGCGGGACTGATTATCGGTAATCCGGAAAGTTCTGTACAAGCAGCTTTGTTGTGCTTAGATGTTACAGAAGCAGTCATTGAAGAAGCAAAAGCATTGGGTGCCAATCTAATCATTGCCCATCATCCATTGATTTTTACCGGATTAAAAAAGATTAACGGTAATGATATGGTGCAACGTTGCGTCATTCAAGCAATAAAGCACGATATTGCAATTTATGCAGTACACACGAATATAGACAATGTAATCAATGGTGTAAACGGTAAAATTGCAGATAAAATCGGATTAACCAACAGAAAGATTTTACAGCCTAAATCAGGTATGTTGGTGAAACTTATCACTTTCGTACCCAAATTACATGTACAGCGCGTTAGAGAGGCTATTTTTGAAGCAGGGGGCGGGCAAATCGGGAATTATGATGCATGCAGCTTTAATGCAGAAGGTTATGGAAGTTTCAGGCCCAATGAAGAAGCAAAGCCATTCGTGGGAAAACTGCATCAAATTCACTATGAAGATGAGACAAAGATAGAAGTTATTTTACCTGTATATTTGCAACATAGGGCCATTACTGCCTTGATACAAGCTCATCCCTATGAAGAACCGGCTTTTGATGTTATTCCCCTGTTGAATACACACAAAGGAATAGGCTCAGGCATTGTTGGTGAGTTGATGAAACCGGAAAAGACAAAGGATTTTCTTCAAAGAATGAAGAACGTGTTTGATGTTAAAATAGTTAAGCACACGGCATTAATCAACGAAAACATCCAAAAGGTCGCAGTTTGCGGTGGTGCAGGAAGCTTTTTGTTAGAAGAAGCCATTCGGGCAGGTGCAGATATTTTTATCTCCGGAGATTTTAAATATCATGAATTTTTTAAAGCAGAAGATAAAATAATCATCGCCGATCTTGGTCATTTTGAGACAGAACAGTTTACGAAAGACCTGCTTTTTGAAATTATTCAAAATAAATTACCTACCTTTGCACTCCATATTTCTAAAATAAATACAAATCCCATTTTTTATTTATAAAATAATGTCAACAGTAGATCCAAAAATAGAAAAAGAAATTAGTGTAGAAGAAAAGTTGTTTGCTTTGTACGACTTACAAAAGGTAGTATCCAAGATAGATGAAATCAAAACACTTAGGGGTGAATTGCCGCTTGAGGTACAAGATTTAGAAGATGAAATCATGGGTCTAACCACGAGAATCGAGCATTTTGAGAAAGAAATAGGGGAGTACACATCTATGATTGCATCTAAAAAGATTTCAATCGAGGAGTCCCGTATTAAAATTGCTCGCTATCAAGAACAGCAGAAAAATGTAAGGAATAATCGTGAACATGAAAATCTTGAGAAAGAAATTGAATATCAGAACCTTGAAATAGAATTGTGCGAAAAGCACATTCGGGAATACAAAGCGCTGAAAGAAACTAAAACAGAAGAACAGCAAACCACCACAACTCAATTGGCTGAAAGGAAATCAGACCTTGAAGCCAAAAAAGGGGAGTTGGACGAGATAGTTACAGAAACTAAACAAGAAGAAGAAAAGCTGCGCGAAACGGCTAAAAAAATTGAAGCGAAAATAGAGCCCAGATTATTGACTGCCTTTAAACGCATCAGAAAGAATGCCCGCAATGGTTTAGCTGTAGTCTATATCAACCGTGATGCCTGTGGAGGCTGCTTCAATAAAATTCCTGCACAAAAACAATTGGATATCAGATTGAGAAAGAAAATCATCGTTTGTGAATACTGTGGACGCATTTTAGTTGATCAGCAATTAGCCGGTGTAGCACCAGAAACTACAGAATAGAGTAGAGCAGGGAAAAATCAATATTATTTTCATTAGATTTTAAAATTTAAAATGTCTGGGAGGAAACTCTTGGACATTTTTTATTTAATTCAATCTGATCTAAGTAACCAAATTAAACTATTCACTTAAGTAAAAAATATCACATATATTACAATTGTGAATTCAAAATATTACATAAATAATTAAAAAATCTTACTGTATATTTCACAAAACTAAAACAAAATTGTTTACAACAACATACAGAAAGAATCAACAACATTCGTGAATAATATAAACATATCTATGGAATAGCCAGTTAGTTATAAAATTAATCTAAATTTAAACTTTAATTAAATTTCACAAAAATAAAATAACTGAAGAATACAGCTGTAAATTTAAATTTTAAATCACTATCTTACTAAAAATCAGATATATTATATATATGAATATGAATAAAAACTTTAACTTACTTATATTGAGTAAATATTCGCCTTATTTGAGTGTGTTATTGATATTCATGGTACTTTATTAAGATTAATTTAATTAACACGTAAATAGACGGATATTAGTTAATAATCGCCATTGAAACCATATTCTGAAACAAATACCCATTCGATCTAAATTAAAGCGATTTATTATGCACTTATTTGAAATTACACTTGTGTTTACATATGTAATTTAACGAATTGTTTTTACATTCGTGAAGTTTGTTTGTGTGAATTTATGTTATTACATTTGTAAAGCTATTTTCTATCTTGTAAAATTCACAATAATCTTCATCATGACAGACAAATCACGTATTGAAAAAATCATTCAGACGTTTGAAATGGCAGACGGACAGTTTGCACAAGAGATTGGAATTCAAAATTCTACCCTATCTCATATACTTAATGGACGCAACCGCCCCAGCTTAGATGTGATTAAAAAAATCCTAAAAAGATTTCCCGAGATTGATCCTGACTGGCTTATTTTCGGTCATAGCAGCATGCTTAGGAAAATATCGCAGCCTACAAGCCCGAATTTATTTGATAATATAGACCAAACATCCTCTAAAACAGAAGATTATCCTTCAGTTGCAACGAATTTTCCGGGCGATAATCCGGACATAAACGAGAAGAAAGCTGTAAGATCGACTCCGGAAGCTCCCTATTTCAGAACACAGCGAACAAATCGGGATACCAATCAAAACGATAATCAGCTTATCCAAAAATCGGATCAAACTTCTGTATATCAACTTAACCATTCGCAATCAGAGGATAAAAAAGTAACTAAAATCATTTTATATTTCTCCGACCGCACTTTTCAGGAATTCGAATCTAAATAATTGTTGTATTTTTGCAAAGAAAGTAATACACGGATACTGGTTTGTTATTACGGCATTACTGCATTCTAACAATTTATTTCATTGATAATGAAGAAATTCATATTAGATTTGATTGTCAAAGAGAATGAGCATATAAACGAAAATTATTTTGTTTTAAAGCTCACTTCCAAGAACAAGCTTCCCGATATACTGCCTGGTCAGTTTGTAGAAATAAAGGTTGAAAATTCTCCCACTACTTTTCTCAGACGTCCTATTTCCGTCAATTTTTATGATAAAAAGCTAAATGAACTTTGGTTATTGATTCAAATTGTAGGCGATGGTACACGTAAATTATCAGAAGTACAAACCGGCGATACATTAAACCTAATTTTGCCACTTGGTAACACCTTTTCCATTCCTAAAGATAAAAATGCGCGTTTGCTGTTGATAGGAGGAGGGGTAGGATTTGCTCCAATGCTGTTTTTAGGCGCGTATTTGAACGATCTGGGTTATAACTGTGATTTTCTACTTGGCGGCAGGTCGGAGGCGAATATGGTGCAATTAAATGAGTTTAAGCGGTATGGTGAAGTCTATACTACTACCGAAGACGGCTCAATGGGTGAAAAGGCTTACGTAACCCAACATTCATTATTGCAGAAAAAGCAATTTGATATGATTTATGCTTGTGGTCCTACTCCCATGATGCAGGCAGTAGCATCCTATGCTCACAAAAGGAATATTGCCTGTGAAGTCTCCCTGGAGAATATGATGGCTTGCGGATTCGGAACTTGCCTGTGCTGTGTAACCGATACAGTTGATGGCAATTTATGTGTGTGTACCGAAGGTCCTGTTTTTAATATTACAAAATTAAAATGGCAGATTTAAAAGTAAAATTAGGCAAATTACAATTGAAAAATCCGGTCATGACGGCTTCCGGCACTTTTGGTTATGGTACGGAGTATTCAGACTTCTTCGATATCTCACGAATAGGATGCATTGTTGTGAAGGGAATCACACTTCGCAATAGAGAAGGAAACGCATATCCGCGCATGGCAGAAACTCCTTCAGGCATGTTAAACGCTGTGGGACTGCAGAATAGGGGAATTGATCACTTCATCAAACACATCTATCCTGAGATTAAAAATGTGAATACAAATATTTTTGTGAATGTCAATGGTTCTACCGTAGAAGAGTACATAGAAGTGGCTGAAAAAGTCAACGATTTAGATAAAATTCCGGGCATTGAACTCAATATTTCTTGTCCAAATGTAAAAGAAGGAGGGATGGCTTTCGGTGTTTCTTGTCCGGCAGCCGCAACCGTAGTTCGGGAAGTTCGCAAGGTTTATTCCAAGGAATTAATGGTGAAACTTTCACCCAATGTAACCTCTATTGCCGAGATTGCCCGGGTAGTGGAAGATGAGGGTGCCGACTCAATTTCGCTTATCAACACTTTGCTCGGTATGGCTATAGACGCAGAAAGCAGAAAACCCATGCTTTCAACTGTTACCGGTGGTTTATCCGGTCCTGCTATTAAGCCCGTTGCCTTGCGTATGGTGTGGCAAGTAGCTCAGGAAGTAAAAATACCGGTTGTGGGGATGGGAGGTATCATGAATGCCCGTGATGCCATTGAGTTTTTCTTAGCCGGCGCGTCCGCAGTACAAATTGGGACTGCCAATTTTATCGATCCTACAGTAAGTATGAAGGTTTTAGAGGGCATTGAAGATTACCTGAATCGCCATAAATTTAACAGTATATACAATATTATTGGTGCCATGACCACTTAGGGTTGAGCATTCTTTTTTTCAAGAATATTATTGCCAGATGAGGGTAGGTGACAATGTTATTGAAGGTTAATCTGCAATTTCTTACAAATTAGTAGCTAATAAGTCTCTGTAATCCGGTACCTCAGTATCAATAGCATAGCCGGCATCATCAGTATTTCTTTTGCAGAAAAAATGCTGCAATCCATTGCTCAAAATGAACATATCCACCTGTAGTTTGTAATTATACACTGCAACCTGATTGAAGGTTTCTTCTGTTATTTCAACGGTTGGAGCCTTGAATTCCAAAATAATACGTGGCTGCATTTGCCTGTTATAGACAATCCCGTCGCATCTTTTTTTCATGGTATTGACTATTATCTGAGTCTCAATGGCTATTAAAGCAGCCGGAAAGTGTTTTTCTTCAATCATATAACGGATGAAGTTCTGTCTGACCCATTCTTCCGGCGTTAAACTAACAAACTTTCTTCGTTGATTATCAAAGATGAATAGTTTATCTGCTTCTTTTTTTATGTTGAATTGATAAAAGGGTAAATTTAGTTGCCACATTTTTCGTATTTTTGTAAGCATTTTCATTGCAAATGTACAAATATAGCTTGAAATAATACTTTGTTGTGAAATGTTTCAAATATTATCTACACAGTCAAAAATCGTATGAAAACCAAACAAGCCATAGTTGAAAACTGGTTGCCACGTTATACTAAACGACCCTTAGAAGAGTTTACAGATTATATCCTGCTGACAAATTTCAACCTTTATGTTGAAAAGTTTGCAGAATGGTACCAAGTGCCGATATTGGGCAAAGATGGCACTATGATCAATGCATCTGCCAACAACATCACCATTATCAATTTTGGAATGGGCAGTCCAAATGCCGCGCTGATCATGGATGTACTGTCGGCTGTTCGTCCGAAAGCAGTGTTATTCCTGGGAAAATGTGGCGGATTAAATAATAAAAACAAAACCGGAGATTATATTTTACCCAGTGCTGCGATCCGCGGAGAAGGAACTTCCAATGATTACTTTCCACCTGAAATTCCGGCTTTACCGGCTTTCAATCTTCAACGAGCCGTATCATCCAATATACGTGATTTTGGCAAAGATTACTGGACCGGAACGGTTTATACAACTAACCGGCGTGTTTGGGAGTGGGATGAGGCATTTAAAAAGTATTTGATCAGTACCCGTGCCAGGGCTATTGAAATGGAGACAGCTACCTTATTTTCAGTGGGTTTTCATAACAGCATTCCGACCGGGGCTTTGCTATTGGTTTCGGATATGCCTCTGCAAGCAAAAGGAATAAAAACTTCAGAAAGCGACAAGCAGGTAACGCAAAATTTTGTAGACGAACATATTCGAATAGGGGTAAAGTCGCTCAGTTCGCTGATACATAATAGTAGAACAATCAAACACTTAAGATTCGAATAAACTCATTAACCTATCTAACAAGCCATTACTATATGTACGATTCCATTCTAAGTGATTTAAAACAAAAAAAATATGCTCCCATTTATTTTTTGATGGGAGAGGAGCCTTATTACATTGATTTGCTGTCGGATTACTTTCAAAATGAAATTTTGGATGAATCTCAACAGGCTTTCGATTTGACTGTAGTATATGGGAAAGATACGGATATTGCGACTGTTATCAATATAGCCAAAAGATTTCCGGTCATGTCACCCTATCATGTGTTGATTGTGAAAGAGGCCCAACATATCAGGGATATGGATAAATTATCTTTTTATTTAAAGCAAGTTTCACCCACTACCATTTTGGTGATTTGTTATAAATACGGCAAGGTTGATGGACGCCAAAAATGGGTCAATGAGCTTAAAAAAACCGGTGTTCTCTTTGAATCCAAGAAGTTGCGCGATTATGAAATGGCTCCTTGGATTGGTAAATATGCCCAAAGCAAAGGTTTGGTAGTGGAAGATAAGGCTTTGATGATGTTGGTTGATTTTTTGGGGACTGATTTGAGTAAAGTAGCCAACGAAATTGATAAATTGGCAATTACGCAACAAAAAGGTAATAAGACGATTACCCCGGAAATCATAGAAAAAAATATAGGGATCAGCAAAGATTACAATGTTTTTGAATTGCAGGATGCTTTGATACAAAAAGATGCAGTGAAAGCCAACAGAATCATTAATTATCTTGCAGAAAACAAGAAGGCACCACCCATGCAAATGGTTTTATCAACTTTATTCAGTTTTTTCAGCAACTTGATGATATTTCATTATTTGCCTTCTAAAACAGCCGAAAGTGCCGCAGCCGAATTTAAAATTCATCCCTTTATAGCACGAAATTATGTGAAGGCAGCCAAGACTTTCAATGCCATGAAAACCATGCACATCATTAGCTATATACGAGAAACCGATGCCCGCTCCAAGGGTATAGATAATCAAAGTGCAGATGATGGAGATCTGCTTAAAGAACTGGTTTTTAAAATTTTACACTAATCATTTTATTAAAAAATATATAATTTTCATGTCCGACAATCACATTCCCGCCATTTTTGTCTCTTTGCTATCCGAATCTTTACAATTAAGCAATATGCAAATCAGGAATACCGTGCAATTGCTTCAAGAAGGTGCAACCATCCCCTTTATCAGTCGCTATAGAAAAGAAAGAACCGGCGAATTAGACGAAACCCAGGTTAGCGAAATCAAAACGCAATATGAAAAATTGCTTGAAATTGAAAAAAGAAAAGAAACCATTCTCAAGAGTATAGAAGAACAAGAGAAATTAACGCCTGAACTTAAAACACGCATTGACAACTGCTGGAATGCCACCGAGTTAGAAGATATTTATTTGCCGTACAAGCCAAAACGTCGCACACGTGCTGAAATAGCCAGAGAAAATGGCTTGGAACCTCTGGCAAAGATGATTATGAAACAGCAGGCAGGTGATGTTTTGCAGTTTGCCAAGCCCTTTGTAAAAGATAAAATTGAAAGCGAAGAAGCTGCACTGCAAGGTGCTTCCGATATCATTGCCGAATGGGTCAGTGAAAATGAGAAGGCACGTAATACCATCCGCAGGATTTTTCAACATGAAGCCTTCATCAGTTCTAAAGTTATCAAAGGCAAGGAAGAAGAAGCACAAAACTACCGTGATTATTTTGATATGTCTGAAAAACTTTCCCGAAGCTCTTCCCATAGGGTTTTAGCTATGCGTAGGGGAGAGGCTGAAGGCTTTTTAAGGGTAAATATCAGTCCCGATGATGATAAATGCATAGAAAGATTGACCGATTTCTTTGTCAAAGCAGATAATCCTTCCGGTGAATTGGTTTACAAAGCTGTTCAAGATTCTTACAAACGTTTGTTAAAGCCTTCCATTGAAAACGAATTTGCCGCAGAAAGCAAGTTGAAAGCTGATATAGAAGCTATACGCGTATTTGCGGAAAACTCCAAACAGTTATTGTTGGCGCCTCCCCTGGGAGAAAAAGGGTATTGGGTATAGATCCGGGATTTCGAACCGGATGCAAGGTGGTTTGTTTAGATGCACAAGGTAATCTGTTACACAATGAAACCATTTATCCCCATCCGCCGGTAAATGAGTACACCAAAGCTTCTCGTACCATACAAAAATTAGTAGAAGCCTATGAAATCCAAGCCATTGCTGTTGGGAACGGTACGGCAGGGCGTGAAACTGAAAGGTTTGTACAAAACATTCGCTATGACCGCAAAGTACAGATATTTGTAGTCAGTGAAAACGGCGCATCTATCTATTCAACTTCTAAAATTGCACGTGAAGAGTTCCCTGATTATGATGTGACGGTACGCGGTGCGGTTTCCATCGGTCGCCGCTTGATGGATCCCTTGGCAGAATTGGTAAAAATTGATCCTAAGTCCATTGGAGTTGGACAATACCAGCATGATGTAGATCAGACTTTATTGAAAAATGCGTTGGATCAGACTGTTGAAAATGCAGTGAATAAGGTGGGGGTAAATTTGAATACAGCTTCCAAGCATTTGCTGACCTATATTTCCGGATTGGGTCCGCAGTTGGCACAAAACATCGTGGATTTCCGTGCTGAAAACGGTGCATTTAAAAACAGAAAAGAATTGTTGGAAGTCCCCAAGTTAGGCAATAAGACCTTTGAGCAGTGTGCAGGCTTCTTACGGATCCCGGATGGGGATAATCCCTTGGATAATTCAGCCGTACACCCGGAAAGTTATACCATAGTCGAACAAATGGCAAAAAACTTAAATACCGAAATTGATAAGTTGATCCACAACAAAGAACTGATACAGCAAATTGATTTACAGGCTTATATCACTGATGAAATCGGATTGCCTACATTGACGGATATAGTGACGGAATTGGAAAAACCTGGCAGAGACCCGCGTAAACAGGTGCAAGTGCTTGAATTCGACGCCAATATCCGTCAGATTGAAGATTTACAAAGCGGTATGGAACTACCCGGCATCATAACCAATATCACCAATTTCGGTGCATTTGTGGACATAGGCATCAAAGAAAACGGGCTGATCCATATTTCCAAAATGGCGGACAGGTTTATTTCCAATCCTTCCGAAGTCGTTTCTTTACATCAGCATGTGAAAGTCAAGGTATTGGAAGTTGATTTGCAAAGAAGAAGGATCGGACTGCAATTGCTTTCCTAAAGCCCTAAAAGCTTATGCGCATACTCATTCCTATAGGTGTAACTATTTGATTTCCTGTATCAAACTGACCGATATACGGAGCGAATTCTAACAGAAGGGCGTTTGATTTTCGATAATCCCTCAGGTAGAGATTGTTGACTTTTGCAACCTTCACTGCATCAACAATTGATGCAATATTGAAACCCAACATCCCGGCCACACCGACTAATGTTAAGCCAAGTCCCATACTTGCTGCACTCAGGTTTTCTCTATATAGTCCGGTATTCATCACAGTCCAACCAACGCCTGTGACAAGCGTTGAAGCTACAGATCCGCCTAAAAAGCCTAAGCCTCTGCCAACTTCTCCACTAAGCATTTGACCCAAACCCGGTACAAAAAAAGAACAAACACCCATTAGATCAGGATTGTATGGATCTCCGAACTCCGGTACATACATTCTGTGGTCATATTTAAATCTGTTGATTTTGTAAGTTTGTGCGTTTACAGACATTAAAGAAAAACCAATAAGTACTGTAAATAACAAAAGGAATCTTCTCATGCATTTTAATTTTTAAATTAAACTTAAGATATATGATTGTTGTTTGATTTTCAGTGAATTATCTTTAGATGTAGGATAAAACGCCTAACCGCTGCAAATGTAAACATTATTTTTTCAATTTTTAATATTCGTCACTTGAATTGTATATAATTTTATTAAAGTGCTGATTAATAGTTTATCTCGAACATAATTGATCAATCAAAATGTATGTTACATATAAGGTTGAAATTGAAATTAAAAAAATGATGTAAATTTGTGGGCACATCATTCTAAGTAAATCTCTTTCCAAAACAATGTTTTCTTGATTTTATTTATTCGAGAAAATTATAGCATACATTATCATGTCAGTTACACAAAACATACAAAGGCTTCGTTCCCAAATCCCTGAAAATGTGCAGTTAATCTGTGTTACAAAATTCCATTCTGATGAGCTCATCATGGAAGCTTATCATGCAGGAGAGAAGACATTTGGAGAGAGTAGGGTACAGGAATTTTTGCCCAAACGAGAACGCCTTCCGCAAGATATACATTGGCACTTTATCGGACATTTGCAGACCAACAAGGTGAAATACCTGATCCCGGGGGTGGATTTAATCCATGGGGTGGATTCTATTAAGCTGCTTGAAACAATTGATAAGCAAGCTCAAAAATCAGATTGTGTGGTGAATTGTCTGTTACAGGTGCATATAGCTGATGAACAAACGAAATTCGGATTTTCTCCCGATGAATTGACAACTTTATTTGAAACAGATTTTCTAAAAGCATATCCCAATGTAAATGTCTGTGGGTTGATGGGAATGGCAACGTTTACCGATGACCACAATCAAGTGAGAAAGGAATTTAGAAGCTTGAAAAAACTATTTGATACCATCAGGCAAAACTACCAATCGGATAACCCCAATTTCAAAGAACTCTCCATGGGTATGTCTGATGACTATCAAATAGCTATAGAAGAGGGTAGTACAATGATCAGGGTGGGAACATTGATATTTGGAGAAAGGGAATATTGATGACTTACAAAGAAACACTCGACTTCCTCTACAACCGACTATCTGCCTTTCATTTAGTAGGTGGCAAGGCATACAAACCAGGTTTGGACAATACCTTGCGCTTGATGAAGGCCTTGGATAATCCGCATCAAAAATTTCCCGGCATACACATAGCCGGCACTAATGGAAAGGGTTCGGTATCGCATTATCTGTCAGCTATTTTGCAGGAAGCAGGATATAAGGTGGGTTTATACACCTCTCCACATTTGGTGGAGTTTGGCGAACGCATCCGCATCAATGGCAAGATGATAGAGGAGCAATATGTAGTTGACTTTGTTGCAGATAATCAGTCGCTAATTGATGAAATACAGCCCTCTTTCTTTGAACTGACCATGGCCATGGCATTCAACTATTTTGCCGAACAAGAGGTGGATATAGCTATAGTGGAAGTTGGATTAGGCGGACGATTAGACAGCACCAATATCATTCAACCCTTATTAAGCGTGATTACCAATATAGGATTGGATCATGTGGAGTTTTTGGGTGATACATTGGCTAAGATTGCCTCTGAAAAAGCCGGCATCATCAAATCCGATGTTCCTGTGATCATTGGAGAAGCGTTACCTGAAACTAAATCCGTTTTCATTGATAAAGCTGCTGAAGTCCAAACCGATATTTATTTTACAGAAGATAAAATAGCATGTCCGAAATTTATTGCATATGAAGAGAATAACATGCTTTTTAGCTATCAGCAAACCATTTACCGTTCTGAATTATTGGGATTATATCAACTTAAAAACTTAGCAATGGTTTTTTTGGCAGTCCAAATAATCAATCAATCTTCAATATTCAGTATTTCTGAAGATGCCCTTGCATCGGGTATTGCTAAAGTGTGCAGTCTGACCGGCTTGCGTGGTCGCTGGGAGTTTTTGCAGAAAAATCCTGCTGTAGTAGTGGATACTGCCCACAATGTAGCAGGAATGCAATCAGTTGTCAATCAACTACAAATACAATCTTATCAAAACCTTCGGATCATCATCGGGATGGTCAACGATAAAGATGTGCATGGTGTTTTGCAGTTACTGCCGAAAAACGCATATTACTACTTTACCCAAGCACAAACTAAGCGGGCATTTAAAGCCCAGGAATTAAGAGATAAGGCATTGATTTATGGTTTGGTCGGTGAAGCTTATGACAACGTGGAACAAGCCTTCCAGTCTGCTTTAAAAGATGCTTTGACGGAAGATTTGGTGTTGGTTACGGGTAGTAATTTTGTTGTTGGGGAGGCTCTTCATTTTTATGGTTCAAATACATATAAAGAAAATCAATCAATATTGAACACAAAGCGAATATCTCCAAAATGGATAGACAATTTATCAGCCGATGAAATTTTTGTTTTTGGCAGCAATCTCGCCGGCGTCCATGGTGCCGGTGCAGCACGCAAAGCCATGGAGTGGGGTGCAGTCTGGGGACAAGGAGTAGGACTACAGGGACAAACTTATGCTATACCAACCATGCAGGGCGGAATTGACACCATCAAGCCTTATGTAGATGAATTCTTAGCCTTCGCCAAATCTCATCCGGAATTAAAATTCCTGGTAACGGAAATCGGTTGTGGCATTGCCGGTTTTACTGTAGAGGAAATAGCCCCTTTATTTAAAGCAGCTTTAGGTGAGGAATATGGGAATGTTTTTTTACCGGAGAGGTTTTATGGGGTAATAGAGGAATAGATAGAATTGTTTTTTGATTAAAACTTTAAAGTTCTTTCGTATTCAACGTCGGGTTCTTTTGCTAAAAATAATTCTAATTGGGTTTTGTCCCAATAATCATCTCAACGCACTAAAAACAAACTAAAAACGTAAAATTCAAAATTATTTGTGATTTTAATTTTGAAATACGGAATAATGTTTGTACTTTTGTGGAAAGAATAAAGTATGAGAATTGTTACATTTGCTGCTATTAAAAAATTCTGTATAAAGCATCCTGATGCAGAAATACCGTTGCGAGATTGGTATTCAAAAACGAAAAATGCAGAGTGGACAAGTTTTGGTGATATTAGAAACACATTTAACAGTACAGATTATGTAGGCAATGACAGATTTGTTTTTAATATAAAGGGTAACAGGTATAGGGTAGTAGCCATTGTAATCTTTGCATCAAAAAAAATATATATCCGATTTATCGGTTCTCATGCCGAATATGATAAAATAACCGACATTAAAAGTATTTAATTATGGCAATTAAAAACGAAAAACAATACAAGGTCGCTTGTGACAGAATTGAAGAACTGCTGAAAGTGGTAAATAACGATACGCCCACTGATGATAAGCATTATATCGAATTAGATATGATTTCGGATTTGGTGGCGGATTATGAAGAAACATATTATCCTGTAAAGCCGATTGAACCTGCTGAGTTGATAAAATATGCCATTGCTGAACGCAATATGACACAAAAACAACTTGCTGAAGAATTAAATATATCTACGTCGAGAGTCAGTGATTATATTACAGGAAGAAGTACACCAACGCTGAAAATTGCAGGAAAAATCTGTCGAATTTTGGAAATTTCTCCTGACCTGATGTTAGGAATACAATAAGAACAAGCTTTCGACTATATTTTATAATCAAATTACTAACAATTACATTCACATCATCAACATGAATAACAATAAAGAAATTAAGACATTTATTATTGGTTTGTCTTTGGTAATAGGACTTTCCCTATTGGGTTTTTTTATCTTTAAGGGATTAAAAACTTTTAGCGATAAAGACAGGGTTGTTACCGTAAAAGGTTTGGCTGAAATGGAAATGAAGGCTGAATCTGCCACCATGAATTTAAGTTTTTCATTTTCTAGTGATTACTTACAGGATTTAATCAGACAAACGGAAAATAAAAAGAAAGCAATCGTGGCTTATCTGAAAAGCAAAGGATACGAGGATGCTGACGTTAAAATCAACAATCCTGAGGTAACTGACCGACAAAGATACTATGAAACGAGATGGAGAAATGGTCAGGAAGTAGAAGTAAAAATCGACAGATATACGGTTCATCAAAGTTTGAAAATTCAAGCCAAGGGTGTGGAAAATGCTGAAGATGAAGCTTCTCAAATCAGATTGGGCCTGATCAGTAAAGATTTGACATCGGATTTGTACGTTAATTACACTTTTCCGGAACTAAACTCCATTAAGCCCCAATTAATTGCTGAAAGCACTAAAAATGCCCGTATTGCGGGTGAACAGTTTGCCCAGGATTCTCACGCCAAATTGGGAAAAATCAAGACAGCTTCACAGGGACAAATTTCCATCATGGGCAGGTATTACTACGATGAAGAAGGCGGTAGTATACCGCAAGAGCCGTATATCCAAAAAGCCCGGGTTGTGAGCACAATTGTTTTCTTTTTGGAATAAATATGCATCCATGTATTTTCAATATGGTGAAAAGGAAATAGAATACCTTAAGAAAAAGGACAAACAACTTGCTGCCGTAATTGACCAAATCGGTATGATAAAGAGGGAAGTAAACCCGGATTTATTTGCTGCTTTGGTTCATTCAATTACAGGACAGCAGATTTCCTCTAAAGTACATCAGACCGTATGGAAGCGTATGCAAGAGGGTTTAGGAACAATCACACCTGAAACGATCAGTCAACTTTCACTGGAAGAAATACAGGCTTTTGGGATGAGTTTCAGGAAAGCGGAATACATACTGTCTGCTGCCCAAAAAATCATTTTTAAAGAATTTGACATCAACTCCCTACATGATTTATCTGACGAGGAAGTTTGCGCAAAATTAACTGAGTTGAAAGGAGTGGGAGTGTGGACGGCTGAAATGTTGATGATATTTTCCATGCAACGCCGGAACATTCTGAGCTACGGAGACCTGGCAATTCAGCGCGGTTTACGCATGATCTATCATCACAGACAAATTGATCGGGAGAAATTTAATAAATATTGGAAACGCTATACGCCTTATGCATCAGTTGCAAGTCTGTATATATGGGCTGTAGCAGGCGGAGCTATCCCTGAAATGAAAGATTATGCACCCCAAAAATCAAGATAAAACCATTGTCAATATAACCTATGTAGATACGGATTTAGGTTTGATGATTGCCTGTGCAAGTAAAAAAGGCATTTGCATGTTTGAATTTGCAGATCACGAACACTTGGATTTGCAAATCAGTCGAATTAGTAAAGCATTTAAGGCTACGCTTGTAGAGAGCGAAAATCCTTATTTTGATACGTTAAGACAGCAATTGAAAGAATACTTTAAAGGAGAGCGTAAAGAGTTTGATATATCCTTGGATTTGGTAGGTACTGATTTTCAGAAGAAAGTGTGGAAGAGTTTGATGCAAATTCCATACGGTTCTACCATCAGCTATGGTGAACAAGCCAAACGTATCGGCAAGCCTAAAGCAGTGAGAGCAGTAGCTAATGCCAATGCTAAAAATAAAATATCCATCATCCTGCCTTGTCACCGGGTGATTGGAGCAGATGGGAAACTAACCGGCTACGGCGGTGGCTTGTGGCGAAAAGAAAAATTACTGGAATTTGAGCAACAGCACAATAATATAAGATAAAATACTTCAAAACCACCAATCACCAACCACTAACCACCAATCACTGTTTAAACCTTTGAATCAAATTATAAGCTTGATAAATCCCCAATTCGCCGGCTTTACTTAAATCTGACAGACCAAGAGCATCCTCTCCAATAAAGAGATAGGTCAAACCTCTGTTGAAATAGGATTCTGCAAAATCCTGATCAATTTCAATGGCTTTAGAATAATGTACGATGGCAGTTTTAAAATCCTGTTGAGTGCAAAGTATATTGGCTTTGTTATAATGGCTAAAAGCAAAATCCGGCATCAACTCGTTGACTTTATCTAAATCTCTCATCACCATCTCCACATCATATTTTTTCTCTTTTTCGAAAGTTGCCTGTCTTTCTTTTAGGTCCAAACTGCCTGAACCAACTTCTAAAAAGGAGTTTCTCATGTAATCAATGAATTTGTAGCGAATATTGGCACGGGTAAAATAAGCCAATGCAAAGTCAGAACGCAGCGAAATGGCCTTGTTCAGATCTTCAAGGGCACTTTCAAAATCTTGTACCAAGGCAAATTCCAGGGCTCTGTAAAAATAAATATCGGCATTTGCTGTGTTGTCATCTATTTGAGAACTGATTAAATTGATAGTGTGAAAATGCTTGTCAATCAACTCATTCGTAAGCGCAATTTCTTGACAGGTTATTTTTATATCGGATCCCAACAGTTGCTTCCTATTGTATGATTCTACTTGAGGATGATAAAGATTGGTTTGTCGTAATTGATCAGTCTTTGCGTAATAAGTCAGCACGAAGTTTTTCTCATTGATCACATCAACAAATTTGTTTTGAACAGCCCCTCTTTTTTCATTTGCATATTTAGATTCAGTTTGATTGTCCTCAACGTTTTGTGCAGCATAGCGATTGAATATTTCAGTCCTTCTTCCCGTTTTACTCTCAGGAATATCAGCGGAAATTTGATTTTTAGCGTCTAAGTCCTGTTTGATTTTATCTCGGATGTTGTCTTTATTACTCTCTAAATCATGGGCTTTCTTTCTGTATTGATGAGCTTCTCGCATATTGTTCAACGCTCCGTATGCCTCTGCAATACCCCAATAAGCCGGTAAAAAATAAGGATGTTTATCAATGATGATTTGGTAATCAGCAATAGCTTCCTGATAATTATTCAGTTTCATTTCTAATAAAGCCTTGCTGTAACGGGCTTCCATGATGGTAGAATCCATGTTCAGCACTGTTTTAAAATCTTCCAGTGCATTGTTGTTATCCCCTAAATTGGAACGAAGAATGGCGCGGTTGAGGTAAGCTGACAAACTTTTGGGATGCAATTGTATGGCCTTGTCGTAGTCTGCCAATGCCTCCATGTACCTGTTTTGCTCCACATTGATAATCCCTCTGTTGATATAATCCCCATAAAAGTCAGATTTTAATTTGATTGCCTTGGAATAATCTGCGTAAGCTCCGGTGTAATCTTTTCGCTGTAACTTAAGTAGTCCCCTGGCACTCCATCCTATGAAAGAGCTGCTATCGGCTCGTATCAGTTGATCAAAAGCATTTTCAGCGGCAATGGTATCCTGAGTAGATAAGTAAAGGCGTCCTTTATCGTACCACAACAGTGTATTGCGGGGATTCATTTTCATGTATGTGTCAATGTCCTGCATAGCAGCTTCATAGTTTTCCAACTTTTCATATGCATACATTCTGCTGAGTAACAGGTATTGATTGCTGGGGCTAAACTCTAAAGCTTTAGTAAAATCTTGTACTGCACCTTCGTATTTTTCTAACTTCATTCGGGTGAACCCACGTGCATAAAAAGCCTGGGGGAGAAATGGATTTCTATCGATGGCTTCATTGCCGTCCAGTTCGGCTCCTTCATAATCGCCTAATTGAATTTTGGCAATACAACGATACATGTAGGGTTCAGCAAGATAAGGCTTGATTTTGATGACCTGATTGAAATACTGAATGGAAAGCACATAATCTTCAAAATACAACGCATTCCGGCCGATAGTCAGTATGCGCTCTGTATTCCATTGGGCGGGAACAAACCCCACGTGAAACAGAAATACCAATGATATGATGAATTTATGTTTCAATAGATATTAAATATATATAGGCGTTATCTACCAGTCAAAAACATTTTCTTCACATCCGGCATTGGCATTGAATGAAGCAGGTACATCAAATTGCTCATCCGGAGTATAACCTAATGTGGTATCTGCCAATACTTTTTGCATGTACAAAGCCCATATCGGCAACGCCATATTAGCTCCTTGTCCCTCAGCAATATTGTCGAAATGAATAGCCCTGTCCTCGCCGCCAACCCAAACGCCTGAAGCCAATGAAGGTGTAAAACCCATAAACCAGCCATCAGAATTGTTTTGCGTCGTTCCCGTTTTTCCACCCATAGGCATGTTTAACTTATACCGGTAACGAACCCTTATGCCCGTACCTTCATCCATAACGGCTCTAAGCATGTAAATCATTTTATAAGCTGTGGATTCACTGAAAATTTCATACATATTGGGTGTGAAAGTTCCAATAACATTGCCATGACTGTCTTCAATGCGAGTTACATACAATGGATCGACCCGGATTCCCTTATTTTGAAAGGCTGTATAAGCATCAACCATTTCTATCAGTGAAATATCTGCGGGGCCGAGACAAAGTGAAATAACGGGATCTAAATGACTTCTGATACCAAAAGATTGCATCAATTTTACTAAAGATTCCGGTGTGAATGAACTCATCAAATAAGCTGATATCCAGTTGTTGGAATTGGCAAGTCCCCACTTCAGGGTTACTTCTTCACCTACTCTTGCCGAACTTGTGTTAGTCGGAGACCAATCCTCGCCGTTACCATCTTTTAAAGTGATGGGTACATTCATAGTTTTGTCACAAGGCCACATGCCTTCATCCATGGCTAAAGTATACAGAAAAGGCTTGATGGTAGAGCCAACCTGACGCTTTCCCAGGGTAACCATATCGTACTGAAAATGAGCAAAATCAGGACCGCCTACATAGGCTTTTACATGTCCCGTTTTGGAGTCTATGGAAACAAATCCGCATCTTAAAAAGTGCTTGATATAGCGTACGGAATCTCTTGGTGACATGATGGTATCTATCATTCCATTGTAGGAGAAGACCTGCATTTCGGTTTTAGTATCAAAAATGCGATTGATTTCTTCCGTGCTTGCACCACTCTTTTTCAGTCGTCTGTATCTATCAGAATCGCGTATCGACCTGGTTAAGGATGCATTGATTTCTTCTTTAGTCACGTGCTTGGAAAAAGGAGCGTACGATCTTCCTTTCTTTTCCTGAAAAAATGTTTGCTGTAATTGAGGAATATGTTCATTCACAGCCTCCTCCGCATATTGTTGCATCCGGGAATCAATGGTGGTATAGATTTTCAAACCATCTGTATAAAGGTTATAAGGTGAACCATCAGATTTGAAATTTTTATTACAGAAGCCGTATAAGGGATTGTTTTCCCATTGCCACAAATCTTCTTTGAATATTTCGTCCTGCCAGCTTGCGTAATTACTTTTGACGGGTTTTTTAGCAGTCATGATAACCCGCAAGTACTGCCTGAAATAAGGTGCCAGTCCTTGTCTGTGATCAATTCGTTGAAAATCTATCTCCAAGGGTAACTGGCTGATTGAATCCCTTTCTTCAATAGAGAGATGACCCGATTTCCGCATTTGATCCAACACCACATTTCTCCTTTGAAGAGCACGATCAGGAAATCTTCTTGGATTGTATAAAGAAGGATTTTTACACATACCAATCAAAGTAGCAGCTTCTTCTATATTTAATTCTGCCGGCGTAACGTTAAAATAAACATGAGCTGCTGATTTGATGCCGACAGCATTGTATAGAAAATCAAATTGATTGAGATACAGAGTGATAATTTCCTCTTTGGTGTAAATTTTTTCCAATTGCACGGCAATAACCCATTCAATCGGTTTTTGCAAGGCTCTTTGGAATATGTTATTAGCTTTTGGAGAATATAATAATTTGGAGAGTTGCTGGGTAATGGTACTTCCGCCTCCTGAACTTTTTTGCCTAAATAACCCACGTTTGACAAATACCCTTGCCAATGCTTTCCCATCAATGCCCGAATGGTCGTAGAACCTTTCATCTTCAGTGGAAATAAGTGCATCAATAACATGCTTTGATATCTGACTGTATTCAGTTTTAATGCGATTATCTTCACTTTCAGAAAAGCTCCCAATTAATTTCAAATCAGCAGAGTATAACTCTGTGGCGTATTTGTTAATAGGATTTTGCAATTGGTCTATAGCCGGCAAATAACCCAACCATCCAATGTTGATAAAAAAGAAAATACCGGCAATAAATATTAAGCCGGCAACAAATATTGCCCAAAACCACCGATTAAACGACTTCTTAAAATTTTTGTTATTAGTTTTATCAGCCATGTTTAAAATGATTAACGGGCAAATTTACAATTTTATTTCTTACGAATCTTAGGATTATGGTTTATTAAATCAGTTTATGTTCGTTTCATACCTTCATTAAGTTCATAATGATGATATTTGCTATATGTATGCCAGTACCCGATAAACTCAAATATTGACCGTTCATAATTAAATCCCCAGCTGCAAGATGGGGGGCAGCACTTTGTATGCAGTAATCCGGCAACTCCTGACCAAAACGTTTATGTAGATAGTTGATATCTATACCTTCCGAAGTCCGCAAAGCTATCATTACATAGTCATTATAAAAATCCTGTTCACTCAGTATTTCTTGTTCAAAAAAGGATTGATGATTCCGGATGCACTCTATATATTGCTGTACTGAAGATACATTCCATTGCCTGGCTTTCCCGTCAAAAGAATGAGCTGATGGTCCAAAACCCAAATAGGGAATGAATTTCCAGTAAGCGCTGTTATGTCTTGATCTGAAACCCGGTTTCGCATAATTGGATATTTCATAAGCTTCATAACCGTTTGCTTTCATTTTTTTCCGAAGATGATTAAACATGGCAATTGCTGTTACATCTTCTGTTTCCTGTATTTTTCCTTCATTCCTATGCTGCCACAAAGCGGTTCCTTCCTCGTAAGTGAGACCATAAGCTGAAATATGTTCTACTTCCAATTGAAGAGCAGCATCCAGTTGTTGCTCCCAGTCATTCATATCTTGTCCGGGCAAAGCATAAATCAAATCAATGCTGATATTTTTAAATCCGTATTTTCTGGCGCTAGCAACAGCAGTATATGCCTGAGCAGCATTATGCCGGCGATTTAACTCTCTTAAATGTTTATCATTAAAAGTTTGGATGCCTATGCTTAAACGATTGATTGAAAGGGGAGAGAGGGATTCGAGATACGTTTCAGTCAGATCATCAGGATTTGCTTCCAAGGTGATTTCAGCATCACTGCAAATCGTAAAATATTGGTGCAAAACATCAAAAATTAACCGGAATTGGTTATAACTAAGCAGGCTGGGGGTTCCTCCTCCGAAGTAAATCGTCTGAATTGATTCTCCGCTCAACTCATCCTTTCGCAATTCAATTTCACGGATCAATGCCTGTACAAATGCGTCGATTTTCTTACTGTCAGAGCCGATTTCTCTGTAAAAGTCGCAGTAGGAACATCTTTGGGTACAAAAAGGTATATGTATATAAATACCCGCCATGAAAATTTTTTATCCGACCGTAACTTCCGGATTAATTTTCTTGACCAATCCTTTCAGCACATCGCCGGGACCCATTTCCAAAAATTCGTCAGCACCGTCGGTTATCATATTCTTGACGGTTTGAGTCCATCTGACAGGGGCTGTTAACTGTTCAATTAAATTTTGTTTGATTGCCTCGGGATCGGTTTGAGGATAAGCATTAACATTTTGATATACAGGGCATAATGGCGCAACAATTAAAGTATCACTGATAGCTATTTTCAATTCTTCGCTCGCAGGTAGCATCAAAGGAGAATGAAAAGCACCGCCTACCGGTAATTTCAGGGCACGTTTGGCTCCTTTCGCTTTCAGTGCTTCACAAGCCATGTCTATACCTGTTACAGAGCCTGAAATCACCAATTGTCCCGGACAGTTATAATTTGCCGGTACTACCACTTCTGTAGTGATAGAATCGCAAACTTCTTCCACATCCTCGTCACTTAATCCCAGCACGGCAGCCATGGTGGATTCTTCCATCTCACAGGCTTTCTGCATGGCTAGGGCACGTTTATAAACCAATTTCAACCCGTCTTCAAATGATAAAGCTTGGGCTGCCACCAAAGCGGAGAATTCGCCCAAGGAATGTCCGGCAACCATATCAGGTTTAAAATCTTCTCCTAATACCAATGCAGAGATCACTGAATGTAAAAAAACAGCAGGTTGGGTTACCTTAGTTTGCTTTAAGTCTTCGGGCGTTCCATCAAACATCAAATCAGTTATTCTAAAACCAAGGATCTCATTTGCTTTTTCAAAATACGTACGGGCAACCTCAGATTGTTCATATAAGTCTCTACCCATCCCAACAAATTGAGCTCCCTGACCGGGAAAAACATAAGCTTTCATACGATTATTATAGTTAATTTTTTTATTGCAAATTTCTTTTTAATACATACAAAAAAGATGATTTTAATACACTGAATATCAACTATAACAGTCTTAAAATCATCTTCTTACAAATTTTGTCGGGGTGGCGGGATTCGAACTCGCGACCCCCTGCTCCCAAAGCAGGTGCGCTAACCGGACTGCGCTACACCCCGTGTTTGTTTCAAAACGGCTGCAAAGATAAGGCATTTTTTTAGATATGCAAGTAAGTTTATGGGTGTTTTTTAAGATTTATCATGTAGATTTGCATCTTAATTTCATCATTCAATTTATGAACGTAATACTCAAGTATTTTCCTGATTTATCTCAGCAACAAAAGCAGCAATTTGGAGCTTTATACGGTCTTTATACGAATTGGAATGCTAAAATCAATGTAATTTCTCGCAAGGACATAGAAAATCTTTACCTGCACCATGTTTTGCATTCTTTGGCTATTGCTCGGTTCATCAGTTTCAAGCCGGGTTCAAAGTTGTTGGATGTGGGTACAGGCGGTGGATTCCCGGGTATTCCTTTAGCCATACTTTTTCCCGAATGTGACTTTTTATTGATTGACTCCATCGCCAAAAAAATAAGGGTAGGGCAGGAGATTGCAAATGCTATTGGGCTGAAAAACACAGCATTACAGCAAAAACGCATACAGGAAGAAAAAGCAAAGTTTGACTTTGTAGTTAGTCGCGCTGTGATGCCGCTTCCCGAACTGGAAAGATTGGTAAGAAAAAATATCGCATATGAACAGAAAAATGCACTGCCTAATGGTTTAATAACCCTGAAAGGAGGTGAGGTTCAAGACGAAACACGGCCTTTTAAAAACATAGTCAACATCGTTGAAATCAGCGACTTCTTTGAAGAAGATTTTTTTAAGACCAAGAAAATCATTTATCTTCCTTTGAAAGGACAGAGAAAATAATCCGAATCATAAAAAATCACTACTTTTGTGGCAATTTCTATTTAATTAAAAGTATGTACAGGACAAATCATTGTGGCGAATTACGCTTGCAAGACGCAGGGAAAAAAGTGACCTTAGCAGGTTGGGTTCAAAAAATCAGAAGGATGGGAGGGATGACTTTCATCGACTTACGGGATCGTTACGGCATTACGCAATTGGTTTTTAATCAGGATATTCATGCTGAATTATGCAATTGTGCCAATGAATTGGGACGTGAATTTGTAGTGCAAGTTAGCGGTATCGTTTCTGAAAGAAGTAATAAAAACAAACACATTCCAACCGGAGATATTGAAATTTTAGTAGATGATTTAGTGGTTCTGAATGAGTCTGTTACACCTCCTTTTACCATAGAAGAAAATACGGATGGGGGAGATGATTTGCGTATGAAATACCGTTATTTGGATTTAAGAAGAACCAATGTCAAGAATAACCTCGTTTTGCGTCATAAAATTGCTTTCGAGACACGCAGTTATTTGAATAAACAGCAATTTTTGGAAGTTGAGACCCCAATATTGATTGGTTCTACACCTGAAGGAGCCAGGGATTTTGTCGTTCCTTCACGCATGAATCCCGGACAGTTTTATGCCTTACCTCAATCGCCTCAGTTGTTTAAACAATTGTTGATGATCTCCGGATTTGACCGATATTTCCAAATTGCCAAATGCTTCAGAGATGAGGATTTACGTGCAGACAGACAACCTGAATTTACACAGATTGACTGTGAAATGTCATTTATAGAACAAGAAGACATATTGAAAATGTTTGAGGGTTTGATAAAGCATTTGTTCAAAACCATCAAAAATATTGATATTCAATATGATTTCCCAAAAATGACCTATGCAGATGCCATGAAATATTATGGTTCGGATAAACCGGATATTCGTTTTGATATGAAATTTGTGGAACTGAAAGAAGCTGTTTCAGGAAATGATTTTGTGGTGTTCGATAGTGCCGAATATGTCGGAGGCATCTGTGCCAAAGCTTGTGCGTCTTATACACGCAGGCAAGTCGACGAATTGACGGATTTTGTAAAACGTCCGCAAATAGGTGCCAAAGGGTTGGTTTATATCCGTTGCGAGGATGATGGTTCGTTCAAATCTTCTGTTGATAAGTTTTATTCTCAAGATGATTTGAGAAGAATAACCAAGCTATTTGACGCACAAGCCGGCGACCTAATCCTCATATTGGCAGGGGAAAAGGGACATACTCAAAAGGCTTTGTGCGAACTAAGACTCTTAATGGGATTAAAATTAGGTCTTCGCAAAACAGATAACTATAAACCACTGTGGATCACCGACTTTCCTCTCTTTGAGTGGGACGAAGAAACCCAACGTTATTATGCCATGCATCATCCGTTCACATCTCCCAAAAAGGAAGATATTCACTTATTAGACAAGGCTACAGGCGATGTTAGGGCTAATGCCTATGATTTAGTTATCAACGGTGTAGAGTTGGGTGGGGGATCGATCAGAATTCACGACAGTAACTTGCAGAATAAAATGTTTGAGTTGCTCGGCTTTACCAAAGAGCAAGCAGAAAAGCAATTTGGTTTTCTGATGAAAGCATTTCAATACGGAGCACCTCCGCATGGAGGAATTGCTTTTGGCCTGGACAGATTGGTTTCTTTATTCGCCGAATTAGATTCAATCCGCGACTGCATAGCTTTCCCTAAAAACAATGCCGGTCGTGATGTAATGATTAATGCACCGTCTGCCATAGACGAAATGCAATTGGAGGAATTGTCGATCAAACTGATCGAAACGAAAAACTAAGAACTAAAAACTAAAAACTAAAAACGTAAACGAGAGAGGGTATAAATCTAAGTACCTTCTCTTTTTTGTTCAACATCCTATTTGACATAATATAAATTATAAGAAAATTCAAATGTTTGTTTTATATTTGCAGCAATATGGTTTTTCATCGCTACTTTTTTAATTTAAGTTTCTGTGTATATGAGGATTGTATTAAAAATATCAATCAGTAAAAAAAACATGAAGCAAAAAAAATCGTCCTTGTTTGAGCAACAAAGTTGCAACTCCGGACGATTTAGCTTGTTTGAGCGTAAATATTTTTTAATAATTACTTCTGAACATCAACAGCGGCCGTAGCAGCCTGTGGTTCATCTTTTTTGACTGATGGTTTTTTAGGAACTTCAATAATCTCTTGTTGTTCGGTAAACTTATTAATAATTTCTTTATCCGGATTATTTTTACGTGCATAAGCACTTTCGTAAAACAAATCACGAATTTGGGTCAGGATTGGATCAACAGACAAACCTGTATCCATATTCAAATTTTCCAGAATTTCTTTGGCTTCAGAAATAGATTCGGGTTTTGGAATCTGAATAACACATTGCAAATTTGTATCCTGCTCGTTTGTAAATGTTGCAGTATAGATTTTACCGATAACGCGGGCACCTTTATTCATGGATACACGCCCTACACAAAAAATGTTACCAACAACAGTTCCTTCCAAAAGCAATTCCGAGCAAATGATATCACCCGTTATTTGTGACGAACTATCAACAATCACACGATTATTGGTAAAAATTGTACCGTTGAAGTTACACTCAATGCGAATTGCCTTGTGAGATTTGATATAACCTTCAACAAAACTGATCTTAGGAATTAGAATCGGCGAATCATCATTCCTGTAGTTTTCCTTCTTAGAACTATCTCCATTCATTTTTTTATGTGTTTTTTTAGAGGACATGAATATTGTTTTAAGTCATACATAGCAAATGAAACGACTTCATTTATATAACTAAGGAGACAAAGGTAAAAAAAGTTTATCTAAAAGCAATATTTTAGCATGTTTTTGTTTAAAAAAATAATAGAAATATGACAAAGAATTATTACTCAAGTGATTAAAAATGAATAACTTCCCATACCCTACTTCTTTTTTTTGCTTAAACAAAAAGTTTAAGACTGCAACCACTTTTTTGGCTCATCGGACAAGGTCACACTTTCAATCAAGAAGAAAAACAAAATTTATAAGTATAAAACGTTCAAAAAATATTACCTTTGTGCTTCGAAATAGAAACTGAAAAAAAAATAAAAAAATGACATTCAACGATATCATCAAAAAAATCTTTGGCAACAAGGCTCAGCGTGACTTGAAGGAAATAGAACCTTATGTAAACAAAGCTAAAAAAGCGTATGAAACGGTCTTTCAATTGTCCAACGATGAGTTAAGAGCTTTTGCTGAAGACCTGAAACGGAAAGTCAGGGACTACACTACTTCAGATGTCTCGCGCATCGAAGAACTGAAAGCTTCAGTAGAAGAAACGGAAATTCATCAACTTGAAAAAATTTATAATGAAATTGATAAGTTAGAGAAAGAAGTAATTTCCAAAAATGAGAAAATTTTAGAAGATATTCTGCCCGATGCCTTCGCTGTAATGAAAGATACGGCTCGCAGATTCGCTGAAAATAAAGAGATCAGGGTTAAAGCAACCCAGTTTGACCGGGAATTGGCTGTAAAACACGACTTTGTATCTATAGAAGGTGACACTGCTGTTTACAAAAACGAGTGGTCTGCCGGAGGAAACATGATCAAGTGGGATATGGTGCATTACGATGTGCAGCTTTTTGGTGGTACGGTTTTGCACAAGGGGAAAATTGCAGAAATGGCTACCGGTGAGGGAAAAACATTGGTGGCTACCCTACCCGTCTTTCTGAACGCCTTAACCGGACGTGGTGTGCATGTGGTGACTGTGAACGACTATCTTTCTAAACGTGACTCCGAGTGGATGGGTCCTTTGTATATGTTCCACGGCTTGTCTGTGGACTGTATAGACAAACACAGACCTAATTCCGAAGAGCGTCGTCAAGCTTATCTTGCCGATATTACATTCGGTACCAATAATGAATTTGGTTTCGACTACCTTCGGGATAATATGGCCATACATCCGGAAGATCTGGTGCAAAGAAAACATAATTATGCCATTGTGGATGAGGTTGACTCGGTTTTAGTGGATGATGCACGTACTCCGTTGATTATTTCGGGTCCCGTACCTCGCGGTGATGACCAGCTTTTTGATGATTTGCGCCCGAAAGTGGAAAAATTAGTTGCTGCGCAAAAAACGTTGGCAACCAAATACCTGGCAGAAGCAAAGGAATTGATGAAGTCTGAAGACGAGAAAAAACGGGAAGAAGGTGCATTAGCGTTGTTTCGTTCTTTTAAAGGATTGCCCAAAAATAATCCGTTGATCAAGTTTTTAAGTGAACCAGGCATCAAGGCTCAACTCTTGAAAACAGAGGAGTTCTATATGGAACAGCAAAACAGAAATATGCATATTGCCACCGATCCTTTGTATTTTGTGATAGATGAAAAGAATAAAGGAATTCATCTGACAGACAAAGGGATAGATCTAATAACAGGAAATACCGAGGACCCGAAATTCTTTGTATTGCCGGACGTAGGCAGTGAAATTGCCGAATTGGAAAAAAATACTACCCTCTCCCCTACTGAAAAACAAGCTGCAAAAGATGAAATTCATCAAAATTATGCCATCAAATCGGAGCGTGTACATACCATCAATCAATTGTTAAAGGCTTATACGCTATTTGAGAAAGATGTTGAATATGTGGTATTGGACAACAAGGTGAAAATTGTGGATGAGCAAACCGGTCGTATCATGGAGGGACGTCGTTATTCAGACGGTTTGCACCAGGCTATTGAAGCTAAAGAAAATGTGAAGGTGGAAGCAGCTACACAAACTTTTGCTACCATCACCCTGCAAAATTATTTCAGGATGTATAACAAATTGGCTGGTATGACGGGAACTGCCGAAACTGAAGCTGGCGAGTTCTGGGATATCTACAAACTGGATGTGGTAGTTATTCCCACCAACAAACCCATAGCAAGGGACGATATGGAGGATCGCGTGTATAGGACAAAACGAGAGAAATACAACGCCGTTATTGAAGAAATTGACAGACTTATTAAAGCCGGACGCCCAGTGTTGGTGGGTACAACTTCTGTAGAAATTTCCGAGTTGTTGAGCAGGATGTTGACGGCCAGAAGGATCAAACACAATGTGTTGAATGCTAAATTACACCAGCGGGAAGCTGATATTGTTGCAGAAGCCGGACAAAGCGGCACTGTAACCATCGCAACCAATATGGCCGGTCGTGGTACGGACATCAAATTAAGTCCGGAAGTAAAAAAAGCGGGTGGATTGGCTATTGTCGGCACTGAACGTCACGAAAGCCGTCGTGTTGACCGTCAGTTGAGAGGTCGTGCCGGTCGTCAAGGAGACCCTGGTTCTTCGGTGTTTTTCATTTCCTTGGAAGATGATTTGATGCGTTTGTTCGGTTCTGAACGCATCGCTTCTGTGATGGACAGATTGGGTTTTAAAGAAGGTGAAATGATTGAGCACTCCATGATTTCAAAATCCATTGAACGTGCCCAGAAAAAAGTAGAAGAGAATAACTTTGGGATTCGCAAACGACTGTTGGAATATGATGATGTGATGAATTCTCAAAGGGAAGTAGTTTATTCAAAACGCCGGCACGCTTTGATGGGTGAAAGAATTGGGGTTGAAATTACAAATATGATTTATGACCTCTCTGACAATATCGTCGAAAACACCAAAGATATTCAGGATTATGTCTATTTTGAAGAAGAATTACTCAGAAATTTCGCCATCAATGCCCCTCTTGAAGAAGAACAATTTATTTCCGGAAGGATCAACGATATCTCCGATAAGGTTGCAGAAGAGGCATTGACCTCTTTTAACCGGAAGATGGATAAGTTGGCTGATCTTGCGTATCCTGTGATTAAACAAGTATATGAAAAACAGGGACAACAATACGAAAACATATTGGTACCCGTAACCGATGGGAAGCGTGTATATAATATTTCCACCCATTTGGAGACTGCTTATTCCACGAAAGCTAAGGAAATTATACGCTCGTTTGAGAAACAAATTTTATTGCATGTTATTGATGATGAGTGGAAAGAACATTTACGTCAGTTGGATGAGTTACGTAATTCAGTGCAAACGGCTTCGTATGAGCAGAAAGATCCGCTTCTGATTTATAAATTGGAATCTTTTGGCTTATTCAAAGAAATGATTGATTCGATGAACAGAAAGGTAGTATCTATACTCATGCGCGGACAAATTCCTGTGCGTGAGCCTGAACAAGTCAGGGAGGCGCGTTTAGCTCAACGTCTGGATTTAAGTCGCTACAGAACCCAAAAAGACGAATACAGTTCTAATCAAGACCCAACCAAACAAGATACACGTGAAAATCAGCGAACAGAGCCTATTCAAGCAGAGAAAAAGCCAGGACGTAACGAACCTTGTTTCTGCGGAAGCGGTAAAAAATACAAACATTGTCACGGTAGATAAAAGTGGCAAAATATAGAAATACACACTAAAACAAAACAATATGTTGAATTACATCACCTGGGACGTAGATCCGGTACTATTCAGCTTGGGTAGTATTCATGTCAGATGGTACGGTTTACTTTGGGCATTAGGCATTTGGTTTACCTTGATCATTACTCAAAAAATATTCAAACATGAAGAATTACCCGACAAATGGGTAGATAATCTGTTTATATACACGGTTTTAGGAGCTGTTTTAGGTGCGCGACTCGGTCATTGTCTGTTTTACAATCCGGCTTACTATTTAGCCCGTCCACGAGAAATTTTGTTTATTTGGCAAGGCGGATTAGCTAGCCATGGCGGTGCGATAGGGATTGTCATATCAACTTACTTATTTGATAAAAAATTCTCTAAAAAAGGCTTGATTTGGGTATTTGACAGACTGGTCATTGGTGTAGCGGTCTGTGGTGCCATGATTCGTTTAGGTAACTTGATGAACTCGGAAATTTATGGAGGCCCCACTACCCTACCCTGGGGATTCATCTTTGTACGCGACAATCAAGTATCGCCCATGCATCCTACCCAAATTTATGAAGCCGTTTATTGTCTGCTTACCTTTGGCGTCACCTATTGGCTCTATTGGAAACGTGAGGCCCACAAACGTACCGGCTTGATATTCGGTGTATTCCTTATAGGTATTTTCCTTTCTCGTTTCTTTGTTGAATTCATCAAAAACAACCAGGAAAGTTTTGAAGAAGGTATGCTCCTTAACATGGGACAATTACTTAGTATTCCCTTTATTATTTGGGGTATATGGCTGATTTTTTCAAGTACTAAACAAAAATCCAAATAAAAATCACAACAAACAGCAAGGCCGGTAACATATTGATAATCCTCAATTGCTTTATTCCCAAAATATTAAACCCTAAACCTATCAATAATATTCCACCTAAATTGATCAAACCATGAATGATGTCAGGTGTGAAGATTTGAGATGCCCACATAGCTAACAGCGTTATTCCCCCCTGAAAGATAAACAGAGGTATTGCGGAAAACGCAACCCCTATCCCGAAAGCAGAAGCTAAAATAATGGCAGAGAAAAAATCCATTAAAGATTTGGTTAACAACAAGTCGGAAGATACGCCTGTTCCTTCCTGGATAGCACCTATAATAGTCATTGAACCAATACAAAATAACAGGAAGGAAGTCACCAATCCTTCAGTAAATTTATCACTTCCAATCTTCATTTTGGTTTTCAGATAATTACCCAATTTATCTGCTGCAGATTCTATATTCATCCACTCTCCGCACAAAGCGCCCAAAGCTATGCTAACCACAACGATTAAAATATGTTTCAATTCAAAGACCATGGAAACACCAATGGCAATAGTAAACAATCCTATGGCTTGAAAGTAGATTGAGGTAAATCTTTCGGACATTTTCTTTTTAAACAAAATGCCTATGGTTGCTCCTGCTATTACTGCAATTGTGTTGACTATCGTGCCTGTCATATATCATTTTTAGTTCAAAAGACGGTATCTCATAAGTGCCCAACTGCCGCGTTACTTTTGATATTCGGGAGCAGTCACGTACTTTAATTACGTTCCTTTGTCCTCAATCTCAGCGCCTTGCATTTGGAAATTTCTAAGACACCTTGCTATTTTTGGGGTTAAAAATTAACCCCGCAAAATTAAGAATTTTTCTGTAAACAGATCAGGATATTTTTTGCTACATTTGCATTTCGCTATTTTTAATCTGTTGATTTCTGATGAACTCATTCCTATATCGCATAGCATCAACATATTATCAACATCATCAAGACAAACTGAATGCGTTTACCTTTGTTTTTCCAAATAGACGCGCCGGTTTATTCTTTCAAAAGTATTTGTCTGAAATTATAGAAAAACCCCTGTTTTCTCCTGAAATTATTACCATAGAATTCTGTTTTTTACAGGCTTCAAACTTAGAGTTAGTCGACAAACTCAGCAGTCTCTTTAAGCTTTATAAGATCTACAAAGCAATTAGTAAATCAAATGAAAGTTTTGATACCTTCGCTTTTTGGGGCGAGATGTTGTTGGCTGATTTTAACGAAGTGGACAAACACAGGATTGATGCTCGTCAACTTTTCACAAATATCAGTGAGCTAAAAGAAATTGATACTTTCTTTGAAGTGTTTACAGAAAATCAAGTACTTGCCATTCAGCAATTCTGGAAAGATTTTGAACCTTCACGCAGGAACGCATCACGCGATCAATTTGTGGCTACTTGGAGTGTTCTATTCCCTGTATATGAGCAATTTAAGAAAGAATTATTAAGCAAAGGTTTAGGCTATGAGGGCATGATTGCCAAATGGGTAACTGATAAATTGTTGAATAACGAGGACATACCTTGGTTCAATGATAAACAATTCGTTTTCATTGGATTTAACGCCCTGAATCCTTGCGAAAAAGTGTTGATGACGGAACTGCAGAAAAGAGAGCAAGCGGATTTTTACTGGGATTATGAAGCCCCCGAACTGAGAGATAACAATAATCCGGCTTCTTTGTTTTTCAAAGAAAATACCCGGCAATTCAAGTCAAAATATGAAATTAAACCGCAGGCTGAATCCCTTGATAACACGCAGATCGAATTGATTGAGATTCCTTCTTCAGTTGGGCAAACTAAAGAAATCTATCACATTCTCAATAGTTTATATCCGGAAAATAAAGAAAATTCATTTCTTGAGACTGCGATTGTTATTCCGGATGAAAACCTTTTGTTGCCCCTGTTGTATGCGGTACCAAAGCATATTAACAAGATTAATGTTACTATGGGATATCCCATGCAATTTACGCCTGTGGCAGGATTGATGGAGCATATTTTTGAGTTGCACAAAAGGAAAAAAACAATTGATGGAGAAGTGAAATTTTATCACCATACTGTCTCTAATGTATTGAACCATCAGTTTATCATCATGGTTTGTGGTGATATCATCAATAGTATCAACTCACATATCCGGCAACAAAACCTAATTTATGTTCCTGCGGAAGTTTTGCATCAACATAAATTGTTACAAGCTATTTTTCAACCTGAGACTGAAGCTGAGACCTTGTTGGATTATTTGCTGAATATTCTCAAATTACTTTATAGTTTCTGGCAAAAAATTAAAGAAAAGTCGGCGGATTATCAATTAGAATCCGGTTTTTTATATCAATATTACATTACTGTCAATCGCTTGTCCGGCATATTGAAAACGTACAGACCGGTTATTAACATGCAATTGGATACTTTGATCAGCTTGGTCAAACAATTGACATCCGGCATAACGATTCCTTTTGTAGGCGAACCATTAGATGGATTGCAAGTCATGGGAGCCCTGGAAACGCGAGGTTTGGAATTTGAAAATATCATTATCAGTTCCTTTAACGAAGGCATTTATCCGAAAAAAAGTTTCTCCAATAGCTTTATTCCTTATAATCTTCGAAAAGGCTTTGGCTTACCAACTTACGAACATCAGGATGCCATTACATCCTATAATTTTTATCGTTTAATCCACAGGGCAAAACGTATATTTTTACTTTTTGATTCACGAATTGATGATGGTAGTACCGGTGAAGTGAGCCGTTTTTATCATCAGTTGAAATACCTTTATCAACTGGACATCGTCGAGAGAAAAGTTGCCTATGACATCAGTATTCGCACAGACGATGACATTCAAATTGTAAAAGACGCAAATATTACAGCAAAACTCAATTTATTTTTAGATGCTTCACAAAATGATATGGCATTGACTGCAAGTAGCATCAACACTTATATAAGGTGTCCATTAGCATTTTATTTAACTTATATTGAGAAAATTCAACCCATGGATGAATTATCGGAAAAGCTTGAAGCGGACGTTTTCGGGAGTATTTTCCATCGGGTCATTGCTCGACTATATCAGCCTTATATCAATCAAACTATCTATCCTGAAGTGTTGGAAGCAATAATCAAGGATCAAGACACCATCAAATCCCATGTCACAGAAGCATTTACAAATCTTTTTTTCAAGTTGCCTGCCGGCAGTACGATAGAGTTACGTGGTAACGACCTGTTGATTGCACGGGTTATCTTTAAATACATCATGGGAGTATTGAAGAGCGATAAAAAATATGCACCCTTTACCTACATTAGTGGAGAAGAAAAATACGAGTCAAAATTAAAAACGCGCTATGGTGAGGTAAACTTAAAAGGATACATTGATCGTGTTGACGCCAAGAATGGAGTTGTCAGAATTATCGATTATAAAACCGGCGGCGGCTCACTTGAGTTCAAAGATTGGTCAGATTTGTTTGCTCACGAACTTGAACTCAAAAAACAGATACCTCATGTTCTACAAACATTACTTTATGGTTACTTGTATAAACAAAAGACCCAATCCAAGCAGATTATGCCAGCTATCATTTATACAAAACATATTTTTAATGAAGATTTTTCACCACTGATAGTTTATAAACCGGAAAAAGAGCCTAATGTCATCGACAATTATTTCGATGTTGAGGAAAATTTCCTTACCGGACTGACTTCCTGTGTAGAAGAAATTTTCGACCCGGAGATTCCTTTTAAACAAACACAATTACATGATAATTGTAAATATTGCGACTTCAAAAATATATGCAATAGATGAAAAAAATTTTTAGTATGTCAAAATTAAATCTTTCCTTTGTACCCGATTTTTCAAATTTTAAAATCCAAAGGATAGTTTTTTAGTTGTCAATAGTTAAGAAATCATCATCTCAAAAGAATAATACTGCAAAACATTTGTTTTGAAAATATATAAAAATGGCAAAATTAGTAGGTTCAATAAAAGTAGATATTCAGAAATGTAAGGGCTGTGACCTATGTGTGGTTGCTTGTCCTTTAGATGTAATTACATTGTCGAAAGATGCAAATACCAAGGGTTATAATTTTGCACATATGATTAATCCGGACGCTTGTAATGGATGTTCCGCCTGTGCAGAAGTATGTCCTGAAGCATGTATAACAGTTTATAGAGTAAGAGTATGAAGAAAGGTTCTGAGGAAATCATGTTGATGAAGGGCAATGAAGCCATTGCTCATGCTGCGATCCGTTGCGGATGCGATGGTTATTTTGGTTATCCGATTACTCCTCAATCGGAAGTGATGGAAACCCTGATGGAATTGGAGCCTTGGAATACCACCGGCATGGTCGTATTGCAGGCTGAAAGTGAGGTTGCCTCCATCAATATGGTTTATGGTGCTGCCGGTTGTGGTAAAAAAGCTATGACATCCTCTTCCAGTCCGGGTGTTAGTTTGATGCAAGAAGGTATTTCCTATATGGCCGGCGCTGAACTGCCTGGTGTGATTGTGAATGTGATGCGCGGCGGTCCCGGTTTGGGTACTATACAACCCAGTCAAGCTGATTATTTTCAAGCGGTTAAGGGTGGAGGACATGGAGATTATAAAATGCCTACCTTGGCACCGGCTTCTGTTCAAGAAATGGCAGACTTAACAGTCCTGGCTTTTGATTTGGCTTTTAAATACCTTACGCCAACGATGTTATTAGCTGATGGCATCATCGGGCAAATGATGGAAAAAGTAGTACTTCCACCCTATCAACCCCGATTAACAGAGGATGAAATGCGTGCAAAATACCCCTGGGCAACCTTAGGAAAACCTCATGGAAAAAAACCTAATCACATTACTTCTTTGGAATTGCTCAGTGAAGATATGGAGAAGTTGAACAAGCGTTTACAAGCTCGTTATCGCACCTTGGAAAAGGAAGAGGTCAGGTTTGAAGAAATTGCTTGTGAGGATGCAGATTATGTATTTGTCGCATTCGGCATCTCCGCCAGGGTTTGTCAGAAAGCAGTCGAAATAGCTCGTAGCGAAGGCATCAAAGCAGGTTTACTTCGTCCCATCACACTTTATCCTTTTCCTGTTGAAAAAATAAAAGAATTGTCAAATCGCGTAAAAGGCTTTATCTCTGTAGAATTAAGTGCCGGACAGATGGTAGAAGACGTGCGATTAGCGGTTAATGGCAAAGTACCTGTTGAGTTTTATGGTCGCATGGGTGGTATTGTTCCCTCACCGAATGAAGTGTTCAACGCCCTGAAAGATAAGTTGATTCAATAAATTGAAAGAAGATTATATGAACAGTATGAACGTTACAGATATAGTTAATCCGATAAATTTAGTTTATAAAAAGAACTCGGTTTTAACCGACTTACCCATGCACTACTGTCCGGGATGCAGTCATGGCGTAGTGCACAAGCTTTTAGGCGATATCATTGAAGAATTGGATATTCAAGAGCAAACCATAGGTGTTGCTCCGGTAGGATGTGCAGTTTTTGCTTATAAGTATTTGGATATTGATTGGCAACAAGCGGCACATGGTCGTGCTCCCGCTTTGGCAACCGCAATCAAAAGATTATTGCCCGACCGTTATGTGTTTACCTATCAGGGTGATGGCGATTTAGCAGCCATTGGTACTGCTGAAACTTTACATGCCTGCAATCGTGGTGAAAACATTGTCATCATCTACATCAACAACGGGATTTATGGCATGACTGGTGGGCAGATGGCACCGACTACTCTTTTGGGGATGAAATCAACCACTACCCCTAAAGGGCGCATGTACGAAAGAGATGGTAATCCGTTGGATATGCCGAAATTACTGGCTCAACTGGATGGTGTTTGCTATGTAACCCGTCAAGCTGTACACACGGTTGGAGCGGTTAAGAAATGTAGAAGAGCTATCAAAAAAGCTTTTGAATATTCAGCTTTAAACAAAGGCACATCCATAGTTGAAGTGGTTTCTACCTGTAATTCAGGATGGAAATTGACACCGGATGGTGCTAACAAATGGATGGTTGAGAACATGTTTTCACAATATCCTTTAGGGGATATAAAAGATACAATACAAGCAGAGAAAAAATGACAGAAGAAATTATTATTGCTGGTTTTGGTGGACAGGGAGTTTTATCTATGGGCAAAATCCTAGCGTACTCAGGTTTGGTGCAAGGAAAAGAAGTTAGTTGGATACCGTCTTACGGTCCGGAACAAAGAGGAGGAACAGCCAATGTAACCGTGATATTGAGCGATAACAGAATCAGTTCACCGGTACTCAATACCTACGATATAGCTATTACACTCAATCAACCCTCTTTAGACAGGTTTGAAAGCCTGATCAAACCAGGTGGCACTTTGATTTTTGATGGAAATGGTTTGAGCAGAATGCCGTCAAGAAAAGATATCAGCATCTATCAAATCAATGCAACCGAATATTCCATAGCCCACAATGTTATGAAAACTATGAATATGATTATTTTGGGTGGATTATTAAAAGTAAAGCCGATTATTGAAGTCGATAATGTTTTGTTGGGGTTAAAGAAAATGCTTCCGGAACGTCATCACCACTTATTACCTATGAATGAACAGGCAATAAAAGCAGGTATGAAATTGATACAGGCATTTACCGTTTAATCATTTTAACTACAGCCCAATTATTTTTTTCATGAAAGCTTTGCGGAGACAAATCAAATTTTGAGGCTTCTTTTTCGAGAGCAGGAATGTCTTCCACATAAAAACCACTCATTAACAATACGCCGTTAGAATTTAAACTTTCGGCGTATTGTTGTATATCCTGTAAAAGAATATTACGATTAATATTCGCCAAAATCACATCAAAATAATTTCCTTTCAACAGACTTGCATCTCCCTGTTTAACTTGAATATGAGGCGTATTATTTTTTTGAATGTTTTCGATTGAATTTTCAACACACCAGGAATCAATATCAATGGCCGCGATTTTGTCAGCACCTTTCTGAGCCGCCAATATTGCCAATACGGAAGTGCCACATCCCATATCCAATACAGTTTTACCTGAAAAATTAAGTTTCAACATTTCAGCTATCATCAAAGAAGTAGTTTCGTGATGGCCTGTTCCGAATGACATCTTTGGGTCTATCACAATAGAAAACTTCGCATCTGGTAAATCAGAATGAAAAGAACTGTGTATCAAGCATATATTATCAATCAAAATAGGCTCGAAATAATTCTTCTCCCACGCTTCATTCCAATTGATTTGCTCTATTTCTTTGAATTCAAAACTGATAATATCTGCATATTCAAAATTATGTATCAAGCCGTCAAATGCTTCTTGACGAAAATAATCTTTGCGGATATAAGCGATCAACTCCTCCCCTACTCTTTCAAAACTTTCAAAACCTAAATCACCCAGAAAAGAAGCTAATAAATCACTGATGTAATCCCCTGCAGGAGAAATATGAATGGTAAATTTCAAATAATTTGTATTCATCCTGATTAATTAAACTAAACTGAATTTTATGTACATGTTTGCAAATCTACATGATAAATTTCAATTGATATATGTATAGAGTTGTAAAAATTACACTAATTTTACGGTGAATAATCTAGAAGTACTAATATTCGAAATAAATCCGTGAATTCTCAGACCTGACATGCTACTGTCTTCTGTTTTTGGTACAATTATTGCTAAGAATTAAGGCGTTTTTCAAAAAAATATTTTATGACAATTTTATCCACAGAAAGGGAGGAATCATGAAAACAATTTATTTAGTCAGTTTTTTATTAACATGCTTTTTATCTTTCTCTTCTGCTCAAAACTTCACAGACGATATTTATTTTACACCTGCTGATGCCAGTAAAGATGCATCAAAAGTCAAGGTTAGACCTGACAAGCCGAGATATAAAAACGGTGCAAAAGAAATTATCTTTAAAGATAGCAGTCAAGGGAAAACGGTTGTTTTGGATCAAGACACTGTTTATTTTCTATCAGAAATGAATGACAGTATCGCCATGGCAGAAACCACCGATACTGACCAAGAGGAGGGTTATTATCTGGATGGTTTTGAAGGCGGAGAAATGGAATATGAATATGCGGAACGAATTCGCAGGTTTCACAACCCCAAATTTTCTATTCACATATCCGATCCTCAATATATGGATATATACTTCCTAGACGATTCCAAATGGAATGTTTATATTGATGGATCTTATGCCTGGGTAACACCCACCTGGACTAATCCTTACTGGTTCAATTACTATTGGGCTCCATACAGCTACAGTAGTTGGTACTGGAGAACCAATCCTTATGCTTACCATAGTTGGTATTATAGTAATCCCTGGACTTATGGTCTTTACGGATGGACAGGGTACAGTCCCTGGTATTATGGATATTATGATTGGGGATATCCCTATTACGGAGGGTATTACGGATACTACGGGGGATATTACGGACATTACTACGGTGGCTGGGGATATCCTTATTATCACCATCCCTATTATTGGGGGAGTTATACTACCGTCTCCCGAAACAAAAATTACAGCGAACCGGTTCGTCGGAGAGCCATCTCAAGCGGTTCATCCGGTGCTTCATCTGTAAGTACAAATACGAGAATATCAGGAGGAAGCTACAGTCCTGTTGTTGGACGATCCACTGTTGTGTCCAATGAAAGATCATCCGGAGGCACTTCAACCGGCACGAGACCCACAGAATTGAGGAGTACGGTTAAAAGCACGTCTAACGTAAGTACAGCAAGATCAGCGGCAATTAATACCCGGATCTCAGGTGTTGACACACGTACAAGGACAGTTACGACTTCCGGAAACATTGACAGAGGAAGAAACACCATTGTTCCAATCGTAAGGCAAACTCAAACACAAACTCGCAACACATCAGGAACTGTTAGCTCATCCACCCGTTCTACAAGAACGGTGACCACACCTACGCGTAGTAGCACAACGGTGCGTGCCGGTACAGGTGGAAGTTCAACACTGAGGAGCGCTGTTACAACACCCGGTCGTTCAAGTTCTTCTTCTACAAGTACCTATTCGCCATCAGTGCGATCATCATCTTCGAGTAGATCAACCTATTCTGCCCCTACTAGGAGTAGTTCTTCTTCAAGTTCATCAAGTTACAGTGCACCGTCACGGAGCAGTTCATCTTCAAGTTCATCAAGTTACAGTGCGCCATCTTCCTCAAGCTCAGGAGGCTCTTCAAGAAGTTCAGGTGGAAGTTTTGGAGGTAGAAGATAAAATTAAATAAGGCAAAATATTTTTAATCAACCATCAATAGAAAACTAAAATGAAACGTATTATTTCCATTCTAACAATAAGTTTTGTTGCCTTCCAACTTGCTTTTGGTCAAAATGAATTTGACTTATTCAAGTTTGTGCAACCGGAAATTAATGGTACTGCTCGTTATACTTCTATGGCAGGTGCTTTCGGGGCCTTAGGAGGTGATCCTTCTGCCATTGGAGATAATCCCGGCGGTTTAGGAATTTACCGCTCTTCAGAAATATCAGGTAGTTTAAATCTAAATATACAAGAAACCCAAACACAATGGCTTAAAGGAAGTACATCCACTGAAGGTTTATACCTACCGCTTTTCAATAATTTCAGTTTTGTGATATCATTTCCTTCGTATGGAAGTAATTTGAAGTACTCCAATATTGCCGTAACAGTCAATCGATTGAAGGATTTTAACAGAAGCATGAGGATAAATGGTGGAAGTGGTTCAAAATCTTCTATAACTGACTATTTATCTTATTTTTCCGATGGAATTCTTGCAGACGATTTATATCATGATGATGATTACAACGCTTATGGAAATATTTACGTTCCATGGCTGTCCGTGTTGGCTGCCAATACCGGTTTAATCTTTCAAGAGGCGGGAGAAACATATTGGTCTTCGTTATTGAAACCGGACGAAACAGTTGCTCCTTCATACACTATGAGAGAAAAAGGATATTTAAATGAATATGCCTTCAGCTGGGCAGGTAATTTCAATGACAGATTTTTTCTGGGAGTTGCCTTGAATATTTATGATTTTTCTTACAATGCATACGCAGATTATTATGAGAGTTTTTCGGAAGGTGGCAATATGTCTCTGCTTAATACTTTCAATTCCAATGCTTCCGGAATCGGTTTAAAACTGGGGGCTATTTACACTCCTTTCAACAGCTTAAGGTTAGGATTTGCACTGCAAGCACCGGTTTTCTTTACTGTAAAAAATTACCATTATGCAGACATGAATAGTTCTTATGAAGCGGAAACGGGACCGGTAAATTATCAAGAAAAAACTCCTGAAGCATCTTATGAAGATAATAAATACAAAATACAAGGTCCGTTAACTTACAGTATCAGTGGGTCTTACATCATAGGTAAAAGAGCACTCATTGGAGTTGAATATGACATCAGTCATAATGAACAGTCGAAATTTATGGATTTAGAGAAAAACACTCTTGATTATAGCTATGAAAATGATAGCATCAGAACTTTATTTACTACACAAGGTCTTTTAAAAATTGGCGGAGAATTTAAATTAACAGATAAATTTGCAATTCGTGCCGGTTATGCCACAGCTAATCCCGTTACCCTTTCCCGCATCGGTAAAGAATTCATTCCCAATACTATCAGAACGGATGTGGCATACTTTGTACCGAAAGGCAACACCAATTATTGGTCTGCCGGCTTCGGATATCGAGAGAGCAAATGGTATATAGACCTAGCAGTTATCAATAAAACTTATGTGGAAAGATTCTATCCCTACAACTATAAAAAATTAGATAAAACACGCCGCATTGACCCGGGCAAGGTCAGTACAACTAACTTCAATATTGTAGCCACATTAGGCTTTAGGTTTTGATTGTCTTGTATTAGTTTAATACAGTAAAGCCAGCTATTTCACACACAATGATTTAGTTGGCTTTTTGTTAATTTATGAATATCCCTATTTAGCGGAAAAATTTTGCTAACTCCCTTAATGCTATCCTACCCTCATAAATTGCCTTTCCAATAATTACAGCAGGAATTTGGTGCTCCTGAAGTTTGTCAATATCAGCTATTGAACTCACGCCACCACTGGCGATCAGGTACATCTCCGGTTCTTTTTGAAGCATCTCCTGATATAGGGGAATAGCCGGTCCTTCCAACATACCATCTTTACTGATATCAGTACAAATGACTTTACTTATGCCTTTATTCATATATTCCTTGATGAAGGGCATTAAATCTATGTCGGTAGTCTCCAACCAACCGCTTACGGCAATTTTTCTGTCCTTTACATCGGCGCCCAGGATGATTTTCTCTGCACCGAATTGTTGGATCCAAGATGTAAAGACTTCCGGGTTTTTAACAGCAATGCTACCTCCGGTAATCATGGCTGCTCCCGATTCAAAGGCAATACGTAAATCATCATCGGATTTTAATCCTCCCCCAAAATCAATCACTAAATTGGTGTGAGTAGCGATTCTTTCTAATGCTTTGTGATTTATAATATGTTGAGCTTTAGCTCCATCCAGGTCCACTACATGCAATCTACGTATACCTGTATCTTCAAACATTTTTGCCACATCCAAAGGGTCATTGTAATAAACGGTTTTCTGGCTATAATCGCCCTGCGACAGTCGTACACATTTGCCATCAATCAAATCAATTGCAGGAATAATTTCTATCATTCGTAATCAGTATTAAAATTGAAAAGACAAAAGTACGCAATATAATTGTTAATTGCGTTGGATGTTAGATTTTATAGAAGTATAACGAATAATGAAGCATGTGAGTCATTCATCACAAATCATTATCTTTGCAAAAATTTAAAGACTCCTGCATGAAATCAAAGCTTTCCGTTGTATCGATTTTATTTGTATTAATTTTTACAGCTATACACTTAGAAGGTGCTTCTATCTATAAAAAACGTGAAATGCGTGCTGTGTGGATAGCTACAGTTGAAAATATCGACTGGCCGCCTAAAGGTTCTTCAACCAAAGAGCAACAGGATGCCTTAAAAACCATGCTTGACCAGCTGGCTGCCAACAATATCAATGCTGTGGTATTTCAAATTCGTCCCACTGCCGATGCGCTTTATCTTTCAATGTTAGAGCCTTGGTCTAAATATCTTACAGGTACACAGGGCTTGGCACCTGATCCGTTTTATGACCCGCTGCAATTTATCATAGAGGAGGCACACAGAAGATGCATGGAAGTGCATGTGTGGCTGAATCCTTATCGTGTCTTGAATAATAACGGCATTAATAGTTTGAGTAAAGAGCATCTCTATCATAAGAGCAACCATTTGTTTGTAGAATATGACGGAAAATATTATTTCAATCCCGGACTGGATGAAACGAGAGAGTTTTTATGCAAGGTTGTAAAAGATGTTGTTGACAGATACGATATTGATGCGTTGCACATGGATGATTATTTTTATCCTTATCCTGTGAAAGGCAAAGAGTTTCCGGATAGAGAGACCTTTAAAAAGAATCCACGGGGTTTTACCAATCTGGGTGACTGGCGCAGGAACAACGTGGATATGGTGATAGCTGATATTCAGCAAATCATCAAAAGTTCCAAGCCATGGGTAGATTTTGGTATTTCACCTTTCGGTGTTTGGAGAAACGATAATGTTGATCCAACCGGTTCTGCAACACGTGCTGGAGTCCAGAACTATGATGATTTGTATGCTGATATTCTTAAATGGTTACGCGAAGGCAATATTGATTATGTTGCTCCTCAACTGTATTGGGAAATTGGTAAAACGGTAGCAGATTACGAAATTTTAGTTGACTGGTGGTCTAAAAACTCTTACCACAAGAACTTATACATTGGCTTGTATGCTTCAGCATTAGAGATCAATAAAGGAAAGGCCTGGCAAACGCCCAATGAGTTATGTCGCCAGTTGCGCATGAATCAGCAATATCCTGAAGTAAACGGTGCAATGTTCTTCAGTGCTAGTAGATTTGTAAAAAACTTACATGGATTGAACGACAGCCTGCAGACAAATTTTTATAAACACAAGGCTATTTGTCCAGAAAATCCAAATATCATGGGTATGTTTTCAAGACAGCCGGAAAATTTGAAAGTCATCAAAGATAACAAAGATGCATATTTGATGTGGGATGCAGTTGAAGAAGAAGAGGGTTTACAAGTTGCTTATTATGTGGTTTATGCATTCAAAGGCAAGCAAATCGGCAACATGAATGATCCCGCTAACATACTCACCTTAACCACGGAAACTTACTTAGAACTGAATGAATATCTTCCGAAATTAAAAGGGTATTATACTTTTGTGGTAACTTCCGTAAACCGCTACAGAAAAGAAAGTAATCCTGTTTATGCAGTTACGAGGAGGTTATAAATTTCTCCATTGCTTTCCAGAGCTTATCTTCTTGCGGTACAGGCGCTTTTATCTGTATTAATTCCTTGGATACGGGGTGAGTGAATGCTACATAGCCTGCATGTAAAGAGATGCCTCCATCCGGATTGGAACGCGGAAAACCGTATTTCAAGTCACCCTTGATAGGACAACCCATTTTTGCAAGTTGACAACGTATTTGGTGATGACGCCCTGTTTCGAGTCGAACCTCAAGCAGAAAATATGTTTCCGATTGACCAACCAACCGATAGGACAAAACGGCTTTCTTGGCTTTGGGAACCATTTTATCGTAAGCATAAGATTTATTCTGCTTTTCATTTTTAATCAGATAATGCTCTAACCTTCCTTCCATATCTTCCGGCATATTTTTCACTATTGCCCAATAAACCTTTTCTACTTGGCGAGTCTTAAACAGCTCATTCAAGCGCGACAAGGCTTTGCTCGTTTTGGCAAAGACCACTACCCCACTGACGGGACGGTCGAGACGATGCACCACCCCCAAAAACACATCTCCGGGCTTGTTGTATTTCTTTTTCAAATACAGTTTTACCTCCTCAGACAAAGGCATATCGCCCGTCTTGTCACCCTGAACAATATCTGATGAAGATTTATTAACAGCAATGATGTGATTGTCTTCGTAAAGGATGTGCATAGTTACAGGCTATTTTATAACCGATGATGGATTGGTCTGTCTCACTACTTCATATAACATCACTCCGGCTGCTACAGACACATTCAAAGATTCAATACTGCCAAGTATGGGAATGCGCACCAATTCATGACAAATGCGCAAGTGTGACGGATCAATGCCTACATCTTCCGAACCCAACACAATGGCAACAGGTTCATTGTAAGAGACAGCCGTATAATGCTGTTCGGCTTTTTCAGTCGCAGCTACCAATTTTAGTCCGGATGCAGCCAAATACTTTAAAGCATTGGATATGCTGTCCTCCCGACAGACAGGAATACTCAACAATGCGCCGGCGGAAGTTTTTACCGCATCTGCATTAATGGCAGCACCGCCTTTCATGGGAATGACGATGGCGTTGACGCCGGCACATTCACAGGTTCGGGCTATAGCACCAAAGTTTCGTACATCAGTAATATTATCCAGTACTACAACAAAAGGATTACGACTTTCCTCGTAAAGCGTTGGAATAATGTCCTCTATGCGCTGGTAAACAATTGGTGAAATGAAAGCGATAACGCCCTGATGATTTTTCATTGTGATGCGATTCAACCTTTCAACCGGAACCTTTTGAATTGGGATGTTCAGTTCTTTGATCAGTTGCATCAATTCCTTATATAAATCATTGGACATATCGCGACGCAGCAAAATCCGATCGATGTTTTTACCCGCATGAATGGATTCAATCACGGCACGAATGCCAAATATCATGTCTTTTTGTGGACGAGCTTTGTTTTTGTAGTGAGGAAGCATGTTGATGAACTAAGAACTAAAAACTAAGAACTAAAAACTAAGAACTAAAAACTAAGAACCAAAAGCTAAAAGCTAATAAGCGTGCGCAAAGGTAATGATTTTCTTGCCATTTTTATTTACCTTTGCAACTTATTTATCGTTATCATTAATAACTTACAATATTATACTTCAGAGAAATAATAAAGAAAAAAATCAAACTTCCCATATAATTGATGGGGTTGTCTCAAAACAAATATTCAACTGAAAACAACAAGGTGTCTTAGAAGAGATAAAGGTCAATTTGCAACCTATAACGCCTTAACCTCGCGAACACGCACCACGGAACACGGAACTCGTGACCCTGAATACCGTAAGTAACGTAGCAATTGAATAATATGAGACACCGCCCAGTGTGATTGGGGTAGTTTTATTCTTTTGTGTGAAGTAATAAAATTTGAATGCATACGTTTTTTGTCAAGGAAGTATCAAATTACATGTTTAAAAAAGCTTTATTATATCTTTTTGCCGTTTTACTTGTTGTGCCTGCACATGCTCAATCAAAACTCAGGGTATTTGGGTACGTGATTGACACCAACAATCGGGGAATTGAATTGGCCAACGTGTTTTTTGAGAATACGACCGTAGGAACTACCACCAACATCAACGGGTATTATGAATTGTCAACTGAGGTAGAAGATTCAGTTACCATCGTTTTTTCCTTGCTTGGGTATGAAACCATCAAACATACTTTGCACCCTACCCAATCTGTTATGCAAATATCTGTTGAACTGCGCGCCATTGACATGAGCTTGCAGGATTTTGAAGTAGTTGCACAACGCAGGCAAACTTCCACCATGGATTATATCAATCCGGAAAAATCAAAGCTGATGCCCAATATCTCCGGTAATTTTGAATCCATTCTCATTACTTTTGCGGGGGTGACTTCCAATAATGAACTTAGTTCACAATACAATGTAAGGGGCGGTAATTTTGATGAAAACCTGGTGTATGTGAATGGAATAGAGGTTTACAGACCGCTTTTGATCCGTGCGGGACAGCAAGAAGGTTTAAGTTTTATAAATCAGGACATGGTGGCAAAAGTGGGCTTTTCATCCGGTGCCTTCAATGCTGAATATGGAGATAAAATGTCATCGGTGCTGGATATTGAATACAAGAAGCCTACCTCCTTTGAATCTTCTGCATCGGTCAGTTTGTTGGGTGCAACCGCTTATTTGGGCACTTCGAATAATAAATTGACACAACTGCATGGTATTCGCTATAAGACGTCTCAATATCTGTTAGGAACGTTGGACACCAAAGGTGAATATAAACCCTCCTTTATCGATTATCAGGGATACTTTACCTATCAATTGACAGATAGATCTGAACTGACTTTCCTGGGAAACTTTTCACAGAATATTTTCAAATTCATACCCAAGACACGGGAAACTTCCTACGGCACTTATAATATTGGCAGAAGGATGACTGTCTTTTTTGAAGGACATGAGAAAGATTTGTTCAGAACTTCTTTTGGGGCATTGAGTTATCATTTCCGCCCTCAACAAAATATCAAGCTCAGTCTGACAAGTTCTGTGTTTCAAACCGATGAAAACGAAAATTTTGACATATTGGGAGAATACAGGCTCAACGACATCAAAATGGATTTAAAAGAAGAGGATAAAGAGGGAGCCTTATTAGGGATTGGAAAATATCATGAACACGCCCGCAATACTCTTAAAGCAACGGTTGCTAACATCAGTCATACAGGAGAATTCAACGGCATTTCCAATAAATTGCAATGGGGAGCTACCCTGCAACGTGAAATCATCAGAGATTATATCAGCGAATGGGAATGGCGTGATTCAGCAGGTTATTCTTTGCCCTATGACGACCAATCTGTGAATTTGTATTATAATCTGAAGTCGCAAAATACCCTTGCAAGCTGGCGAACCACCGCTTATGTACAAGATATTTACAAATGGCGAAATCGAGCCGGAGGTTTCACTTTAACCGGAGGTGCTCGCTTGAGTTACTGGAATTTTAACCGGGAGTTATTGATCAGCCCACGTGCTTCTTTGGCTTTCATCCCCGACTGGAAACAAGATTTCAGTTTCAGATTGGGAACAGGTGTGTATTACCAAACACCTTTCTATAAAGAAATCAGGGACACAATCAGCGATGCATTGGGTAATGTCAGTGTTTCGTTGAACAAGGATATCCAGGCCCAGCGTTCCTTGCAATTCATATTGGGAGGTGATTATTATTTCAGGGCATTCGGTCGTCCTTTTAAATTTACTACCGAAACTTATTTGAAACTTATTGATCGTGCTATTACCTACGACATTGACAATGTGCAGATTACCTATGCAGGATCGAATAATGCCAAAGCCTATACAGCCGGAATAGATTTCAAACTTTTTGGAGAATTGGTACCCGGAACCGATTCATGGATCAATTTTTCGCTGATGAATTCGAAAGAAGATATCATTGGTGACAGTTATCTCCAATATACCTACGATGAAGACGGCAACATCACATCTTCAACCATGATATGGCCATCGTGGGTATCCCGACCCAATGAACAACGTTATGCTTTTTCGATGATGTTTCAGGATTATTTCCCTACTAATCCGAATTATAAATTGCAATTGAAGTTTATATATTCCGACGGTATGCCTTATGGTCCGCCACGCAAAAATCAACATCGGGCTGCTTTCAGGGCACCTGCCTACAAACGTGTTGACATCGGTGCTTCCCGTCAATTGATCAATGGGAAAGATGCCCTGATGAATAAAAAATGGATGCGACATTTTCAAAGCATCTGGTTGAATGTAGAAGTCTTCAATTTGATGAATTTTAAAAATGTCAATTCATATTATTGGGTAACAGATATTTATGGACTAAAATCTCCGGTTCCCAATTATCTGACTTCCCGGCAATTTAATGTCAAATTAATAGTGGATTTTAAATAAATTGACTATTTTTGCAGCCAAAACTTAAAAAAGTATGCCTGTAACATCCCAACGCGGGGATTCTATGCCCGAATCGCCAATTCGCAAGTTAGTTCCTCTAGCTAACAAAGCTAAGGCAAGAGGAATCAAAGTTTATCACCTGAATATCGGTCAACCTGATTTGAAAACTCCTCAGGTGGCGATTGATGCCATCCGTAATATTGACAGAGCCGTGTTAGAATATACACCCAGCGACGGAATCAGAAGTTTACGTTCCAAATTGGCAAGTTATTATCACCGTTTCAATATCGATGTCACTGAAGAAAACATCATCGTTACCACCGGTGGATCTGAGGCAGTTAATTTTGCTTTTATGAGTTGTTTAGATCCCGGTGATGAAATCATAGTTCCTGAACCTGCTTACGCCAACTACACTGCTTTTGCCATTGCTGCCGGAGCCGTAATCAAGCCAATATTGTGTAAGATTGATGATGGTTTTGCATTACCGCCTGTTGAAGAATTTGAAGCCCTGATTACACCAAGGACCAAGGGCATTTTAATTTGCAATCCCAACAATCCGACCGGATATCTCTACACGCGTTCGGAAATGAATGCCATCAGGGACTTGGTTAAAAAACACGATTTATATTTGTTTTCCGATGAGGTATATCGCGAATTTTGCTATACCGGTGCGCCATATATTTCTGCATTTCACCTCGATGGCATCGAAAACAATGCGGTACTGTTCGACTCCGTGTCAAAACGATACAGCGAATGCGGCATCCGTATCGGAGCGTTGGTAACTAAAAACAAAAAAGTACTGGAAAATGTGATGAAGTTTTGTCAGGCCAGATTGAGTCCACCTCTGCTTGGACAAATTGCTGCAGAAGCTTCCATAGATACTCCGGAATCATACATGCTTGATATGTACAACGAATATGTAGAACGCCGGAAATTCTTAATTGATGGTTTAAATCGCATTCCTGGCGTATATTCACCGATACCGATGGGGGCTTTTTACACTGTGGCTCGCTTGCCCGTTGATGATGCAGACAAGTTTTGTGCATGGTTATTAACTGATTTTGAATATGAAAATCAGACTATTATGTTAGCGCCTGCTTCCGGTTTTTACACTACTCCCGGTATTGGTAAAAATGAAGTTCGCCTTGCTTACGTACTTGAGAAGGAAACCCTTAAAAAAGCTTTGTTTGTACTTCAAAAAGCTCTTGAAGTTTATCCCGGTAACACAGAAAGGATGAACTCCTAAGCACATGAAATGAATCTTGAATATTTCATAGCCAGACGCATCCATTTCAGACAAGATAAAAAACATGTCTCACGTCCGGCTGTGCGTATTGCTATCCTTGGTATCAGTATAGGAATGACGGTCATGTTGCTTTCCCTTGCAATCGTTACGGGTTTCAAGCAAGAAATCAGAAATAAAACCATAGGCTTTGGAGGACATATTCAACTGACCAATTATGAAAGTAACAACACTTACGAGTTGTCGCCCATCAGTCTAAACGATACTTTATGGCATGAATTGGCATCTATCCCAGGCGTAAAGCACGTTCAAACCTTTACCACTAAGCCGGGAATCATCAAGACTGCCGATAATTTCCAGGGAGTTGTGCTGAAAGGCGTTGATCAAGGCTTCGACTGGAAATTCTTTCAATCCAATCTGATAGATGGAGATATCTTGCATGAGACAGACAGTCTAAAGAATGAGGTGGTCATTTCCAAGCATTTAGCAGATATTTTCAACCTTCATACCGGAGACAGCTTCTTTGCTTATTTCATGCAAGACCAGGTCCGGGCGCGTAAATTTACGGTTACCGGTATTTACGCCACTAATTTTGTTGAATATGATAAGCTGTTCATTCTGACCGACACCCGGCATATTCGCCAATTAAACAACTGGGAAGAGACGAAAGTCAGCGGTTACGAGATTTTAATCAAGGATTTCAATCAAATAGATGCAATCGGTAATGTAGTCTATCACCTGACAGCCAACAAAGTTCAGCCTGATGGCAATCTGTTGTTCACCCAAACTATCAAAGACATCAATCCGCAAATTTTTTCTTGGTTAGATTTATTAGACATCAATGTTTGGGTTATTCTGTTGTTAATGTTTGCAGTAGCCGGTTTTAACATGATTTCCGGCTTACTTATCTTAATATTGGAACGTACCAATATGATAGGCATTTTAAAATCCATTGGTGCCACCAACTGGTCAATTAGAAAAATTTTTCTCTATCATTCTTTTTTCTTGATTGGCAAAGGCATGTTTTGGGGAAACGTCCTTGGTCTCGGTATTTGCGCCCTGCAATACTTCACAAATATTATCCCCTTGGATCCCGAAGCTTATTATATCGCTACTGTGCCTATTGCCTTCAACTGGTCCCTAATCATCGCTTTAAACATTGGTACCCTACTCGCCTCTATGCTGATGATGGTAGGACCTTCGTATTTAATCACGAAAATATTGCCGGCGAAGATTATTAGGTATGAATAAAATTTGCCCCAAAAGCATATAACAAAATCCAGGAACTGGCTTCAAGCCAGCCCCTGGATAGGTTTTGGAGATAATTGGAACAAACGTATTTTTACTTCTTAATCGCTGTGAACGATACTGTCTGTCCATCTTTTTCCAAACGGAAGAAGTAAATACCGGAAGGAAGTTCATCAAGGCGAAAAGCTTCCCGTGTTTGTGTCAGTTGTTGAGTAAACACCTGTACACCTTCTAAGTTAAACACTTGCAACCAGCAATCTTCAGCATGAGCAATAACAAGTTCTTTATCAAAAGGATTGGGATACAGGCTGATGTTCTGTAGAGCAGGTCCACGCAAGCCCGTAACTTGTCGGGAAACTGTCATGGTGGCTGTATCTGCCTCAAAATTGTTGTTGTAGCTTTCACCTTCTACGGCATCAATCACAACACCTCCGTCATCCGTGGAGAAACCGGGTAAATCTACTACTACCTTATACCGACCTTGAGGAAGTTGATTGATTTGATACTGTCCGTTGGCATCCGTCTTAATGGTGGCTATCAATTCCCAAATCACCGGATTTACCACCCGATAGAATGCCTTTGACTTCTGTGCTTGGATTTGTTGTGATGATGGTTTCTCACGATAAATACTAATACTTACTCCTTCTATTGCTGTCTGTTCTCCTGGTTGTGCTGCTGCCGCATCGAAAACAGAACCTGAAATGCTGACACTTCCACTTGAAATATCCGCCGGAATAGCTTTCGGGCGTATTTCTACGCGAGCATTATTTTCTGTAAGTATTACTTCGGTTGCATCTTCCCATACACCCGCATGGTTATACCATTCTGCAAGATATCCCGGAACACCATCCACATAAATAAGGTAGGTTCCCACACTTATTTCATTGGTTTCATACATACTAGTGCCTTCCCAGTCAGTCCACGTCGCTGTACCGGCAGGCAACAAAGTATCATTATCTTTACGATAAACACGCACATTTGCCGTAGAAACATTGAGGAGATCACCTTCTTCACTTGCCAGGGATACGCCGATAATGCCTTTTGGGGTGGTAGATTCACCTATTTTGACGATTTTCCAAGTAAAAGGCTCAGGGCTTGGCTCATATTGTTCCATTAGAATATAGAAAACGGTATTTTCTTCAGCTTCAAAACTAACCCTACCTGTGTTAAAGTAGTGTCCTGCCGACCCTATGTAAGACGAGAACAAATCACAAGTTGTAAACACGTGTGCATAGTAGAAAGGTCCATAATGCCCTCCCTCCCCGAGTTCTTCGTAAAAATCCCAGTCTTGCAAGCGGATTTCATAAACCCCGGCTTCATCTATATATAAATTGTACCAAGTACCCTGTGTTGTAACGTATGGCGGATAATCATTACCGTCTCCCCACATATCGAATTCGGCTGTTGCGTGATAATTATATGTAGTTATTTCCTCACCAATCGACGCTTCAAGTCCGAGGCTACAAACACGTCCATCAGGAGTTACTTCTTTGATATACCATTGTTCGGAAGTGACATTGGTATAAGGAGAGAACACTACTTTCAGATATAACGTTCCATCCGTTTCAGCAGACAACACATTAGTTCCTACCACAGATGCCAGGGCAACTTGTTCTCCACAACCGGCATAGATAATTATTCCAAGTGCATCCGACTCTTTGTCACAACTGCCTATCTCGTAATACTTATTTGCCTGTACTTCAACTTTATACCAGTGAGTTCGGTGAGAATCAGTAAAATAGGTTGTTGTTGTATCCTCCACAGAAACTTCTACGGCATATTCACACAATCGGCTGTCACCGGATTCTTTCTTTACAAAGGACCAATTCATTGAATTATCCGTATTATACGTACCTGTATGCACAAGATAAGCTCCTGTAGTGGTGGGCTTAAACAGCATTTTTTCAGATTCGCCTTGTGCAAGTGGTAAGTTTTCACCACAAGAAGTATAGATGCTACCGATCAAGCCCGAATCTGTAAAGTCAAATTCATATATATCATTTGCGCTAAGCTGAATCAAATACCACAAACCTCCCTGTACATAATTGGCATTTACCGATTGATTTATCGATACGTTTGCAGGATACAGACAAGAACGATTATCGATTACTTCGGTAACAGTGCAGTCAAATGTCGGTTTTGAACTTCTGTTGATGAAATGCAGGTAATATACCCCGGTATGTTCCGCCACAAAAGAGAAGGGTTCTCCATGCACACTTTTTTTCATTTCTCCTCCACATTCGTCAAACACACGTACGTACTCTCCGAGTGTTTCAGGTAAGTCAACCGAATACGAACCATTGGCAGTAACGTTCAACTTAAACCAATAAGTATCGTTGTCAGTATGATCAACGGTGAATGCTGTCCCTTGATTTATGAGTGTAGCGTAAGAACACAGGCGATTATCTCCCTCTTTCTCACTAATTTTCCAGGTAAAGTTATGACTCGGAGTTCCGCTCTGATCGATGGTATGGAAATAATACACCACATCAACTTCCGGATCAATTAAATTTTTGGTTCCGCGTTGAATATAGAGGATATTTGAATTTAGATAAGTGTCGCATACCTCCTCGCCTATATAATAATACAGGTCTGTGCTTGCTTCCGAAGCATCTATCTCATACACCTTACCGCCTTCAAGCGATACTTTGTACCACAGGTCAATATAACCGGGCGTATGATCAGTTTGTATATCAGCGCCAAGGGTAATATTTTGTGCGTATGCACACAGGCGGTTATCGCCGGCACTCACTTGACTCACTTTCCATACAAGCTGGGAGTTGGAATATGGTGTACGCTCAATCTTAAGATACAGAATGCCAGTACTTTCGGGTGCAAGCAAATGTTTGGATTTAGTAAAACGACTCAGAAAATCTCTTTGACTACAGTCGCTATATATTAACATTTCATCCTTATCCCAACTGGTACTATACGCTTCGTTAAAATCTATTTCATAAAAATTACCAGCCTGCACTTCTAATGAGTACCAATAAGAGTCTCTTGCACCGTCGGCAACAGTAGGTACGGTAATGTTCTCATTGAGCGTGATTGGAGAGGCTAATTGACAGGCGCGGTTATCCGTAACCTCATTAAAACCCCAAATGAAAGGGTCTAATGAAGTATTACCCCCATTTCTCCACCTGATGTAATAAGTAGTGTTATATTCCGGAGCTAAATAAACAACGCCGGGGCATTGGCTTATTCCTGCAATAGCAGTTGTTGCCTCACAGGAGGCATAAACATTCACGCTTACCGTCCATGAATAAGGATCGGTGTCACCGCCGTCCAACTCATAAACTTTTCCACCTTCTACATCTACCTTATACCAAAGTAGATTCCCATGACTAAAGGAAGTAAACACATCCCCGTTCACCGCAATCTGTTTGGCAGAGGAACAGCTTGTGTTATTATCGTTTGCGAACTTACTGATTGTAAAGGTATTGAAATTACTTTCTTCAGAGTATAGATTATACGTATAAGAACGTATATAATAATACCCTTCTGTTGTGGTAGAAACATTAATTACACCATAAGAAGACTCTGCTAAAGCCGTTTCCTCATCACAATCATTATAAATGTATAATGTTGCACCATTTTCATTTTCGTTATTAAAATTAATCAAATAGGTACTGTTTGCATCCAACTCTACCTTCCACCACAGTTCGTAATCAGTTTTATGGTCGTAGGATACTTTCTCACCTGCGGTTATCGTGACAGCATTAGCACAAACACGCGAATCAGTTATTTGACTTACAGTCATCGTTATAGGGTCTTCAGTATAGAATTTTATTGAACGCTTTATATGTAGAGTTCCCGTTTTAGTTGCAGTCAGTCTGTAAGACTCCATAACATTTGTCGACACACATGTTGTCGTAACAGGAAAATTTTCAGTGGTATCATAAACCGTGAGATCACTGTAATAAAAATCATTGTATGTGCCTGTAATTTCATAGATATTTCCCACTTCAACGTTAAATTTAAAATAAAGAGCTTGTGCACCTGATGATGCATGCGAGTACGTTACCTCCTGATCCAATTCGATTAGTTCAGCGTTTTCGTGAGAGGTGTTGGTCTGTGCCATGCTTGGTCCCACAACCAACAACATTAAACTACATAAAAGAGATAAATAAAATTTACGTTTCATAATGATGTTTTTTTTATTGAGTTTAAATATTTGATTTAAAATATATTTTTAAGTATAATTTACTTTGTACTTTTCAAGTTATGTTTATATAAAAACAAAATCCCTGTTATCTTTTCTGTTTAAGTTTTAAAATTTATTCCTAATTTGTAAATATTACCCGTTCACATTTCAAACAATATAAACCTTACAAAGTAAAGCATGTATCTTGTAAAGATACTTCAAAAGGTAAAAAAAACAAAGTAAAAGGTGAAAATTTAGACTATTTTTCTATCCTTGTAGCCACCACAAAGGTAAAAATTATTACAACAACCAAAACAACAATATGTTCAAACTTACCCTTTCTACTTAATACCATTTACGTTATCTTGTCTTAAACTTGGTGCTAAATAACGAGTGTTGGATATTTCTGTGGAATCACCCCCATTTTGAGCTATTAACTGCAAATACGAAGGAATATCCAAAGACACAAAAAGCCAACTAACTCATTGTGAAATAGTTGGCTTAATTTTGTCAGTTAACGAGTATTCCTAAAAAACTTTTAATTATTGATGTTTAATTGTGTTTCCTATAAGTACCTTAGTCATGAAAAGTTTCTTTCTTGTTTTTACCTCTTGATCGCTTTAAACGATGCCGTTCGTCCATCTTTTTCCAAACGGAAGAAGTAGATACCGGAAGGAAGTTCATCAAACCGAACTGCTTCTCGTGCTTGTGTCAGTTTTTGGGTAAATACCTGTACACCTTCCAGGTTGAACACTTTCAACCGGCAATCTTCAGCATGAACAATAATCACTTCTTGATCAAAAGGATTAGGATACAGGCTGATGGCACTAAGAATACCTGTTTCAACTGCGGATTCCCCTATTTTAACGATTTCCCAGGTGAAAGGCTCAGGGCTAGGCTCATATTGTTCTGTTAAAATATAGAAGACAGAATTTTCTTCAGCTTCAAAACTGATCCTGCCTACATTAAAGCCATGTCCGGCCGATCCTTTGTAAGAAGAATTTAAATCACAAGATGCAAACACATGTGCATAATAGAAAGGTCCATAAAAACCATCCTCGTATTTTTCCCAATCTTGCAGGCGAATTTCGTAAATTCCTGCTTCAGCTACATTCAGTTTGTACCAAGTACCTTCTGATGTAATATATAAAAAATCTTCCCACCCTACGTCAAATTCGGCTGTTGCATGATAATTATAGGTAGTCATTACCTCATCAATCTTTGCCTCAAGTCCGAAGCTACACACGCGCCCTTCAGGAGATACTTCTATGATATACCATTGTGCGGAAGTGATGCTGGTATAATGAAAGGGGTACATTACTTTCAGGTACCACACGTTATCAGTTTCGGCAGACAGCGTACCGGTTCCCATTATGGATGTCAGAGCTATTTGTTCTCCACAAGCGGTATATACTTCTATTCCAAGGATATTCAATTCTTTATCAGCATTACCTATTTCGTAGTATTTGCCTGCCTGTACTTCAACTTTATACCATTGATTTCGCCAAGAATCAGCAAAATCGGTTGTTATTGTGTCTCCCACGGATACTTCTTCGGCATATTCACACAATCTTCTATCGCCGGATTCCTGTACTGTAACAGACCAATTCAACGAATCTTGCAAGGCACTTACGTGCACAAGATAAGTTCCTGACGTAGCAGGCTTATAAAGCATTTTTTCGGAATCACCCTGTGCAAGCGACAGTATTTCATCACAAGAAGAATAAATGCTACCAGTCAGCCGTTTATTTGAATATGTAAAATCAAATTCATATATGCTATCTGTATTAAGCTGAATTGAATACCATAAACCTCCCTCCACATGAGCTTCTTTTATCTGTTGATTTACCAAAATATTATCGGGATACTGACAAGAACGATTATCGACTACTTTATTAACAGTACAATCAAAGGTCGGTTTTAAATATGTATTGGTGAAATTCAGGTAATATGTTCCATCATTCTGAGCTGAGAAAGTAAAGGACCTTGCATATCCCATTTTTATCCTATTGCCTTCACATCCGTCGTACACATCCACATGCTGATAATTTGTTTGCTGAAAATCGACGGAATACATAGTATTCTTTGTGACATCTAATTTATACCAATAACTTTCACTATCCCTGTGATCAATGTTAAATGCTGTTCCTAGGGTTATGGGCGTAGCAAAAGTGCATAAGCGGTTATCTCCCTGTGTTTCAATTATCTTCCAGGTGAAGTTGTGATACAAGTCCTTGTCTGCGCTTCGGAAATAAAATACCGTATCAACTTCCGGGGCAATCATACCCTTAGTCCGCGCACCAATGGACCCGGTTTCTTGCTGATAAGGGATATTGCATACTTCACCTTTGTAGTAGTACAAACTTGTAGTTGCTTCCGAAGCATCCACCTCATATGCCTTACCGGCTTCAAGAGATATCTTGTACCACAGGTCAATATAGCCGGGCGTATGGTCAGTCTGTACATCAGTTCCAAGGGTAATTTCTTGTGCATAGGCACAAAGGCGGTTATCTGCGACACTCACCTCACTCACCTTCCACATAATTTGACCATGACTCAATGGTGAGCGCTGAACTTTTAAATACAAAATACCATTACTTGCAGGTGCAAGCAAGTGTTTGGATTTAGTCAAATTGCTCAGGAAACTCTGTGAATTACAATCAGTATAAATTGTCATCCTGTCCGAATCCCAACTACTGCTATACGCTTCGCTAAAATCTATTTCGTAAAACTTGCCGGCTTCCACCTCTAATGTGTACCAATAAGTGCCGGCAGCAGCAATGGTAATTTCTTGGTCAAGTGTAACCGCATAAGCTGTTTGACAGGTACGGTTATCTGTAACTTCATTAAAGCTCCAACTAAAAGGATCTGATGAGTCATAATCTTCACGTTTCCACCTAATATAATAGCTTGTGTCATTTTCCGGAGCTAAGTAAAGAACAGGACAGTTACTTGCTTCTTCAATGGGTGATGTTGCGTCACAGGAAGTAAAAACAGCCACACCTATCGTCCACGAATAAGGGGCGTTACTACCATTCAACTCATAAACTTTTCCGGCTTCTACATCCACCTTGTACCAAAGTTGATCTCCAAAACTAAACGAAGTAATTACAGTTCCATTTACCGCAATTTCTTTGGCGGAAGCACAACTTGTATTGTTATCGTTTACGATCTTGTTGATAGTAAAGGTATTAAAGTTACTTTCTTCAGGGTATAAATTATATGTGAAGGAACGCAGATAATAATATCCTTCCGTTGGGGTAGAAAAATTAAGTGTGCCATAGGATGCTTGCGTCAAAGCTTGTTCATCACCACAATCGTCGTAAACGTAGAGTGTAGCACCATTTTGATTTTCGTTGAAAAAATCAATCAAATAGGTACTGTTTGCTTCCAAGTTTACCTTCCACCAGAATTCGTAATTAGTTTTATGGTTGTAGGATACTTCCTGACCTACATCTATTGCAACAGCATTGGCACAAATGCGCGCATCAGTTATTTGACTTACAGTCATCGTTAACGGTTGTGCAGTTTGTCCCAAATTTTTTGAACGCTTTATATGAAGAGTTCCTGTTTTAGTTGCAGCCAGCCTGTGGAGAGTCATAGAGCTTACCAATATAGGTATCGTTTCAACAGGAGTATTCTCATTGGTGTCATACACATTGAGAGCACTATAATAAAAATCATTTTGCGTACCTGCAATTTCGTAGGTATTTCCGGCTTCAACGTCAAATTTAAAATAAAGACTTTCTCCGAATACATGTGAATATGATACCGGCTGACCCAATTCAACCGCCTTGGCTGTTTCATGAGTAGTGTTGGTTTGTACAGGTACTTCCATTACTTTCAAGGTAGCATTTTCTACAATGGATTCTAACCTAAAGTAACGGTAACCGGAAGTTGTTGCATGGTATATGTCACCTACCAGCGCTACATAAGTACTTGCGCCGCAGGACTCATAAATTGCCGCATTAACTCCGGATGTTTCCATTGTATAGTACTTTCCGGCTTCAAATTCTGTTTTATACCAGCGATACTTTTGGCCGGTCGGTACATTCACTACACTATCTATAGCAACCTCATAAGCATTATCACACACACGATTGTCGGTCACTTGAATAACGCTCCATTCCAAACGACTCCCCACCGACTCACTATAACAACGTTTGATGTAATAAGTGCCATTTTCTGTGACTTTAAACATGATTGCCCTATATCCCGTGTAAGAATCGTTATACGTATGATTATGCCAAGAATATCCCTGTTGGGCTGCACCTTCACTTTGGTAAATATATAAAGCATATGGAGGATGCGGAATTTCGTACCACTGCCCCCCGACAACATCAAGTTTGTACCATAATGTTTCAACAGATCCGGGAGTAAATTGGCTGATAATGGTATCACCAAAAGTAATTTTGAGCGCTTTGTCGTAAGTTGTGTTGGTCTGTGCCACGCCTGGTCCTGCAACCAACAACATTAAACTACATAAAAAAGATAAATAAAATTTACGTTTCATAATGATGTTTTTAATAGGTTTAAATATCTGATTTAAAATATATTTTTAAGTATAATTACTTTGTACTTTTTAAGCTATGTTTATATAAAAACAAAATCCCTGTTATCTTTTCTGTCTAAGTTTTAAAATTTATTTATCTCTAGTTTGTAAATATCACCCATTCACATTGCAAACAATATAAACTCTACAAAGGTAAGGCATGAACTCAGTAAAGATAGTTCAAAAGGTAAAAAAAACAATGCAAAAGGTAAAAAATTACACTATTTATCTATCTTTGTATCCATAAACGTTAAATGTTGTTATTAACTACCAGAACTCGAAATTCAGCAATATGTTCAAACTTATCCTTCTGCTCAACCCCATCTACGTTACCTTGTTTTGGATATTAGTGCTGAATACGAATAAAAAGCAGGGCAATGTTCCCAAATTATTCTTGGGTAGATTTATGACAGTGACATTTTTGCTGTATTTATCGCATTTTTTCTATTATCTACCTCTACCTGAAATTTACCATTACATTGATCCTTTTTATCAATTGCTTAATTTGTTAGTATATCCGATGTACTATATCTATATCAGGTTGCTCACAGTAGACGACCGTTTTAAAATAAAAAAACACAGCATCAATTTAGCATTTCCTATATTGATTTTTATCTTATATGGAGTAAGTACTTTGTTGATGACCAAAGAAGAACATATTGATTATCTTTATCGGCAACTTTATACAAACGCGCCGCTGTCGGGAGTTTTTCTGTATCAGAAAACGATTTATCTACTATGTCGTATTGCTTTTATCTTACAGGGTGTAGTTTATATGTGGTTGTCCTATCGTTTGGTTGTCAAGCACAAGGAGCATATATTAAACTATTATGCCAATACAGAGGATGACTCTTTGGATAAAATACACATTTTAAATATCACATTGTCCATCACCATTATCATGGGAATATTGATGTCAGTATTAGGAAAAGAAAGTTTTATGTCAGATGAAAAAGCATTGATTCTACCTTCAGTCATATTTTCGATTATGTTATTCTGGATTGGATGGTTGGGTAACAAACAACGCGCATTGTTGATAAACGATATTTTGTTGGATGGCTCAGTAGATTACCCCCAGGTTACAGATGACATAGAACCAACGACTGTGCAATTAGCAGTAGTAAGAGAAAAAATAATTAAGTTATTTGAAGAAAAGAAAATTTACTTGAACAAAGACCTGACAATATGGGAGGTAGCAAGAATTATTGGTACAAACAGAACTTACATTTCATCAGTTATTAACAATGATTTCAAGCAAAATTTCTCTTGTTTCGTCAATTCTTATCGGGTAAAACATGCTCAAGCAATAATAAATCAAAACCCAAAAATTCAAAAGGAAGAATTAGCCGAGAGATCGGGTTTTGGTTCTGTAAGTTCCATGCATCGAGCATTTACGCAATTTAAACTCGCGACCACGCACCACGGAACGCGGAACTTACGCGACCCCGAATATCGAAAGTAACGTAAAAGGTTATTGCTGTATATCTTTACAAGATCTCATTCTTTTCAATGTCTTTGAAATAGTTGTAGGTTCCAACTTTCAATTCTACACAAGCATCTTCATCACACACGATAATAGCTTTGGGATGTAATTGTAAAGCGCTGATGGTCCACATCTGATTGACAGACCCTTCTACAGCATGTCGTAAAGCACGGGCTTTGCCATGCCCGCTCACTATGATCACAACCTCTTTAGCATCGCAAATTGTACCTACCCCAACAGTCAAAGCATTCTTCGGTACTTTGTTGATATCGTTATCAAAGAAACGGGAATTAGCTATGATGGTATCTTGTGTCAGAGTTTTCATTCTGGTGCGGGAAGTCAGTGAAGATCCCGGTTCGTTAAAGGCTATGTGACCATCAGCACCTACTCCGCCTAAGAAAAGATCGATGCCACCGTATGATCTGATACGATTTTCATAAGATTCACACTCAGCTTCCAAATCAGGAGCATTTCCGTTCAGGATGTTGACACGCTCAGGTACAACATCTATTTTACTAAAAAAATTCTTCCACATAAAAGTATAATAGCTTTGTTTGTGGTTTTGCGGAATACCCACATATTCGTCCATATTGAATGTTACTACATTTTTAAATGACACTTTTCCTGCTTTATAGATATTGATCAGGTTTTTATAAGTGCCTAAAGGCGTTGAACCTGTCGGTAATCCCAATACAAAACGACTGTCTACCGTTGAATTTGCTTTGTTGATTTTATCAGCGATATAATTAGCCGTCCACTCCGAAATTTTTTCATAATCCTTCTGAATGATAAGTCTCATAGATACTAAAATTTAAATTGATTCTAAAAATGAACAAAAAATACCGAACAAAAGTACATTATTTTGTGATTGGATACAAATAATACATGGATGATTTTATGAAAAATCAATTACAAAAACTTATATTTGCATCTTCCTTTATAAACCTCGGAGTTCGGACCCCGCGACCTCGTAACTCGCGAACTCGCACCCCGAACTCCGTAAACTCACAACTCCACATGACTATCCGACAAATCACCACATTCGATCAAAAAACATATCAAGCCATAATTAATCTGTTGCCCCAGCTTGATGACAGCGTCACTCCTCCATCAGAAGATTACCTGAAGAACATGCTTGCCTCGGGACACTCGCATTTGTTCGTAGCAGTACTGGAAGATAATAACATTGCAGGAATGTTGACCCTGGTTGAATATAGCGTACCGACCGGTAAAAAACTGTGGATAGAAGATGTAGTTGTTGATATTTCTCAAAGAGGAAAAGGATTAGGAAAGCAATTACTTCTTCATGCCATTCAATTTGCAAAAACGCGGAATGCCAAAACCATCATGCTTACTTCCAGACCACATAGAATTGCAGCCAACAAATTATACCAACGCATAGGTTTTATACAACGTGAAACAAACGTATATGCGTATAGCTTAAAATAAACCAAATATCTCCCCTTTTTTTCTTAATTTATATCTTTTTTAATTACATTTGTGGCTAAAATAATTTTTTTTAAAAACTTTTTGTACAATGGAAAAAATTCTAAAACATTTCAAGATCAAATCAACAATTGTTGACATCAAACCTTTAAAAATCGGTCATATTAATGATTCTTTTATTGCTTCAGGTAAAAATCCGGAAGATGAATCATATTTTTTGCAAAAAATTAATCATCACATTTTCAAAGATATTCAAGGCTTGCAAAACAATATCAAGATTGTGACTGATCACCTGAGAAAAAAATATAAAGATGCCGGTGTAACTAATATCGAACAAAAAGTTTTGCAGTTAATTGAAACCAAGGACAATAAACTCTTTTATCAAGATGATGAAGGTAATTGCTGGAGAGTTTATGTCCACATCAAAAACACGCACAGCTATGAAGCCATTACACCTGAGCTTGCTTATGAGGCAGGCAAAGCTTATGGTAATTTTCACTGCATGATAGCAGATATACCTACTAATCAATTAGTTGATAGCATTCCTGATTTTCACAATGTTGAATTTAGGGTGCAACAATTGAAAGATGCGGTAAAAGACGATCTTGTCAACAGGGTGGAAAAAACAAATTGGATGGTAGATGAGTTGATGAAAAGAGCGGATGAAATGTGTTTGCCTCAACAACTATTTAAAACCGGTGAGTTGCCGGGTAGAATCAATCATTGCGACACAAAAATTAATAACCTACTATTTAATGAGAAAGATGAGCCATGCTGTATCGTTGATTTAGATACCATGATGATCAGTACGGTGTTGTCGGATTTTGGCGATTTTATGCGAACAGCGGCAAATACGGGTGCTGAGGACGATCCACAACTTGACAATATTGATGTCAATCTCGAAATTTATGAAGCTTACACCAAGGGATACCTCGAGATGGCGACTTTTTTAACCGACATAGAACTTGAATATTTAGCTTTAGGGGCAAAAATGTTAACATACATGCAAACTGTACGCTTCTTTACCGATTATTTAAATGGTGATACTTACTATAAAATCAATCACCCGGAACATAATTGGCAAAGAACACTGGCACAGTTCCGTTTACTAGAACAACAGGAAAAGAAATTTAAACTGATGCAGCAAATCGTAAAAAAATACTCGAAACAATCTTCATAATTCAATTTAGCCATGCAATTAGATCTAAGTTCAAAAATAACTTTGGAAAGAATTCCCGAACGTTATTATCGGGCCACGAGCGCCATTGAAAAAATCAGACAGACACAATTTGAAAAAATTGATACCGAAATATTTGATTCTGAAGTAGCGGGTTCGTCCTATATTGCTGAAGAAATAGCCGGCATCATCAGAAAAAAACAAGAACAAAATCAAACCTGCGTATTGGGGCTTTCGGGCGGTTCTTCTCCGTTAGGTGTATACGCCAAACTTGTAAAAATGCATCTACAAGAAGGTTTAAGTTTTAAAAACGTAGTTGTTTTCAACATTACGGAATTTTATCCTCTATCGCAGCATTATCAACATAATAACACCAAAATTATCAAAGAAAACTTGCTGAATAAGGTGGATTTTAATTTTGAGAATTTTTACACCTTGATTCCTGAAGATGATGAACAAAACGTCCATGCTTTTTGTCAGGCATATGACCAGTTGATTCTCGAACACGGCGGATTGGATTATGTACTTGTAAGTGTTGGCTTGGTGGGTAATCTGGCATACAATGAACCCGGCTCAAATATCGGTTCTAAAACCAGGTTGATGTTACTTGATGAACAGTCAAGAGCGGATTTAAAGCAATTTTACAATACTGTGGATGATATTCCTTCCTATGGCTTTACTATTGGCCTTTCTTCTTTGATGGAAGCTCGCAAGCTGACCCTATCAGCATGGGGAGAGCACAAAGCTGCTATTCTGAAAAAAGTTATTGAATTAAAAGCAGATGATAATATTCCGGCCTCTCTATTACAGCTACATAAAAATGCAAAAGTAGTGACAGACATTGATGCTGCCCAATACTTAACCCGTGTTAGTCAGCCTTGGTTGGTGGGCTCGTGCGATTGGACCAACAAACTCATTCGTCGTGCCATTGTTTGGTTGTGTGAAAAAACAGGCAAACCAATATTGAAATTAACCAATAAAGATTACAACCTGCATGGTTTAGATGAGTTATTAGTTAACTATGGTTCGGCATATGATGTAAACATCCAAATTTTTAACGATTTGCAACACACCATCACAGGATGGCCCGGCGGCAAGCCCAATGCTGATGACACCAATCGCCCCGAACGGGCTTTCCCTTATCCCAAACGGTCATTGATTTTCAGTCCACATCCGGACGATGATGTAATCTCTATGGGAGGTACTTTTCAAAGATTAGTAGATCAGGGACATATAGTGCACATAGCCTATCAAACTTCCGGAAATATAGCTGTGGGAGACGAAGAAGCAATCAGATATATTTCTTTGATGAAAAGCATATCTAATAAATACTATGATCATGAAATCGAGATTGACGGAAAAATTGATGAAGTACTGGGAGCTTTATTAAATCAACAAGAAATGACACCGTCTATTTACAAAGATATTTTATTTATCAAAGGACAGATTAGGCGTGAGGAAGCTCGTTCAGCTTGTAGGTTTATCGGAGTGAAACCGGAAAATATACATTTTCTTAATTTACCTTTTTACGAAACAGGCAAGGTTAAGAAAAACGACCTCTCAGAAAAAGATGTACATATCGTAATGGACCTTATCCGCCAAATCAAGCCACATCAGATGTTTGTTGCCGGTGACCTGGCAGATCCCCATGGCACACACCGGGTTTGTCTGAATGCGGTTTTAGCTGCTATTGATGAGTTAAATAAAGAGGGATTGATGGATGAATGTCGTGTGTGGATGTATCGCGGAGCTTGGGCTGAATGGGAAATCGACCACATCGAAATGGCAGTCCCCATGAGTCCTGAACAGCTTATAAATAAAAGAAAATCTATACTAAGACACCAATCGCAAATGGAAAGCGCGCCTTTTATGGGCAAGGACGAACGTCTTTTCTGGCAACGTTCAGAAGACAGAAACAGGGCTACAGCAGCATTATACCAGCAATTAGGATTGGCCTCTTACGAAGCTATTGAAGCTTTTGTGGAATACAAGTTTTAGAATCAAATTATTTCTCTAACTTCGTATGTTTAAGAATCAACAAATGACGGGCATTTTTATCTTCAAAAATAATGGGGGTAGAAGATAATTCTACCTGATAGAAATCATTGTTTTTTGTTTGATGAATGGTTGTCGCACTCATTTCCTTGTCTTTCTTGAACTCAGGCAATGAGTCTATTAGTGCAGAAATTTCTTCTGCTGATCGCAGGTCTAAAAGTTTTAATTTCAAAAATTCTTCCTTTGTATAACCATACAGACCCAAGGCGGCATTGTTAACTTCTAAGACAAGAAGAGACTCCACATCAATAATCATCATGGGCTGTGGATTGTTTTCAAACAAATAGCGGTATTTTTCCTGACTTTTCAACACGGCTCTGTCTGCTCTTACGCGTGCAATGTATAAAGCAACTTGATTGGAAAAAAGCTCTATAACTTCTGCATCCGAAAACTCATCTCCTTTTTTGAAAATTAAGGTAAAAACCGCCATCAATTGTCCTTTGTGTAAAACGGGCACTAAAACTATTTCTCCTACATTAAAGGTATCTGTAATAATTTGGATGATGGTGGTTGAAAATACTCTATCTTTAAGCTCTTTAATATTTTTCAAGTACTGAATAGTCCCATTCTTGAGCGTAGAACTAAATGTTAAGTCTGTTTTCCATACTTTCTCTAAAAGGTTGAATCCCAAAATATTCATCGAGTTTTCAGCAAAATTACCCAAGCCGCTGAAACCTTTAGTAATATATGTTTCCCCATTATCTATAAATCGACTAAAAGCAACTACCTTAGCACCGGATATTTCCATCATTATATCCGTAATTTTAACAAAATCTATTTTTCCGCTTTGTACTTGAATAAAGCGAGTACTTTCTTCCAAGACCTTACGGAGTCGAATTCTTTTTTGTTGCAGCATTTCTTGTGTTCTGGTTTTTTCTGTAATGTCATAAACCAATACGTGCGAGGCAATTTGTCCCTGCCATTCGATAAGTGACGGTGTCACTTCAGTTATCATAAGCTCACCATTTTTCTTCACGTGACGTGAAATAGTTTTTTTCAACTTTTTTGTCTTGAAAGCCCGGCTGACACTTTCATACATCGATTCAATATCTTCTTGAGGTTTTATATCTGCAACAGTAAGAGATAAAAATTCTTTCCTTGAGTAACCGTAATATTTTAGAGCCGCATCATTTACTTCAAGAAACCGAAAGTCTTTGCTCACTATCAACATGGGTTCAGGATTCTTTTCAAAGAGCATACGATATCTCTTTTCACTTTCCTCCAATGCTCGCTGCGACAAGGCAAAATTTTCTTCTTGTTCAATCTCTTTCAAAGTCCTCTTGATAATATGAGTTACGCAGGTAATTAACATCGGGCCTTTTAGCAGGCAATCACGTGCACCCACCTCCCTCATTTCCAAGGCAATGCGCTCATTGAGTTTGAGTTGCTCGATTGAAAAAACAAAAGGAGGTGTCAACAACTTTTTCGATTCTCTTCTGCGTATCCAATCGCAAGAATCTGCATCATCAGTTGACAATTTAAAACAAATGATCATCAAGTCGATGGTTTGATTTTTTAAGACATCATCGGCCTTTTGGAATGTATCTACCAGGAAAGTTTTATGACCGAATTTTTCTAACTCGAGTTGAATCGATTGAGCAACACCGATGTCATCCTCAAGGATTAAGATTGTTTTCATGATGTGTGATCGTGTAGCAGATATTTCTTAGAAGTGTTTGACTAAATCCGAACTTTCTTTCACTGAGGGTATAAATAGCTTTGCACACAAATAAACTGAACAATACCCAAAATGGACATTCGCAAAGATAATCAAAAAATTGGATTATTATCGATTTTATAGAAAACTTTCTTATTACCCTTGGAGAAAGCTTTGTTTTCAATTGTGTTGTTCACTTCAAAGGTTATCCTTAAAATCTTAGAGCCTCTCATGGGACTCGAACCCACGACCTAATCATTACGAATGATTTGCTCTACCAACTGAGCTAAAGAGGCAACAAACGGATTTGCAAATGTAAACACAAAAATATATTTATACAAAGCGTATTGAAAATAATCAAGTTGATTTTGTAACTATTTTTGATTTCATCGCTAAAATTTAAAATAAATAAATTTTCTAAAAGAATTGTATTGTAAAATTAATTAAATTGCAGTATATTAGCTGCCCTATAAATCCCTTTATACAAATCGTAAATGAGCTATCTGAATTTTGACAAAACATTATTGGTTAACTTAGAAAAATCTCTTACTAAAGAGATGATTCGTACCAACAGGGCGGGCGCTTATAACAGTACAACCCTAATAGACTGCAACACAAGGAAATATCATGGACAATTAGTGGTTCCATTGCCGGAAATTGATCAGTCAAATCATGTTTTATTGTCTTCTTTAGACGAAACGGTTATTCAACACGGTGCTGAATTTAATTTGGGTATTCATCAATACGAAGACAATCATTTCAGTCCGAACGGGCATAAATACATCCGTCAGTTTGATTGTAATATTATTTCCCGAACAGTGTACCGGGTTGGAGGTGTGATTTTATCGAAAGAAAGAATGTTGGTTTCGTTTGAACCGCGGGTTATTATCAAATATACTTTGTTAGATGCTCATTCCCCTACCCTGCTGCGTTTTAGACCTTATTTAGCTTTTAGGAGTGTGAACGAACTGACACATGCCAACCCTCAGGCTGATACTTCATACGAAGAGGTGAAAAACGGTATCAGTATGAGGTTATATGCAGGTTATCCCCATCTGTTCATGCAATTTTCCAAAAAAAACAGTTATACACATCAACCCGATTGGTATAAGAATATCATGTATTACAAGGAAAAAGAACGGGGTTATGACTATAGAGAAGATTTGATGGTTCCGGGCTTTTTTGAAATGCCGATTAAAAAAGGTGAATCTGTGATATTTTCTGCCGGTGTAACGGAAATCTCTCCGCTGAAACTCAAAAAACTATGGGAAACGGAGTTGTTGAGGCGCAACGAACGCGCTGATATGTTTTCAACTTTGAAAAACTCAGCTGAACAGTTCTACAAACGTATGGGAGAAAAAACCTATTTGTTAGCCGGTTATCCATGGTTTGGAGCACGTGCCAGGGATCAGTTCTTTTCCTTACCAGGCTGTACCCTTACTGTCAATCGCATGGATTATTTCGATGCCATCATGAAAACTTCCGTAGAAGAAGTCGGAAAATTCTTGGCCGGTAATACCGAAGACATCGGATTGGAAGAAATTGACCAGCCTGATGCGTTGCTGTGGTTTATAGCTGTTGTTCAGCAATATGCTGCTCACGCTACCATTGAAGAAGCTGCCAAACGTTTTGGAGATGTCTGTGCCGATATCATCGATTTCATCCGCAAGCAAAATCATCCAAATATCATTTTACACAACAATAACCTCCTGTATATCAACGGAACTGAAAGGGCACTTACCTGGATGAATGCTGTGGAAGATAATCTGCCTATCACACCCCGAACAGGATATGTTGTGGAAATCAATGCACTTTGGTACAATGCTTTGAAGTTTGTTGCTGAATTAAAACGGGCTTCGGGAAATGATCATTCGGCTGATTTAACGGATTATCAAGCTGAAATCTCACGCGAATCATTTATTAGAACGTTCTGGAATGGCACTTACTTATATGATTTTGTAACTGAACATTACAGCGATCCGGAAGTAAGGCCAAATATGCTTTTTGCCATCGGCTTACCTTTTTCGCCATTGGACAAGCAGCAGCAGAAATCGGTTTTGGACATTTGCACCCGTGAGTTATTAACACCCAAGGGATTGAGAACTTTAAGTCCGAAAAGTGGTTCTTATCGTCCAGTCTATATAGGGGGCATGTTGGAAAGAAACAGAAACTACCACAATGGTCCGGTATGGCCCCTTTTCTTCGGTGTTTTTGCCAACGCTTATATGCGGATTTATAAGCAAAGTGCCAAGTCCTTTATAGAGAGATTACTTATTGGTTATGAGGCAGAATTAACCTCACTCTGCATAGGCACTATTCCTGAATTGTTTGATGGCAATCCGCCTTACAAAGGACATGGAGGGATGTCGTTTGCCATGAGTGTGTCACAAATTCTGAAAGTACTTGAAATAATGAAAAAGGCTGAAGGTGTGAATGATTAAATAAATTCATTAAGAGCTCTATATAACAACTTAAAATAAACTATACCGTATGAAAGTATTAATGTTCGGATGGGAGTTTCCACCCCATATATTAGGCGGATTAGGTACAGCAAGTTACGGCTTGACAAAAGGTATGGCTGAACAAGGAGACCTTGATCTGACTTTCGTAATGCCCAAACCTTCCGGTGATGAAGATCAAAGTTTTATAAAGATCATGGGTGCCAACCACATTCCTGTAGTTTGGAAAGAAAATTCCCGGGAACATGTGGCATATCGTTTAGGTAATTTCATGCACCCCGATGAATATTTCTGGCTAAGAAACGGCATCAAGTACGATTTTACACGCATCTATACCAATGACCTGGGATGTATTGATTTTTCCGGCAAATATCCCGCTAATTTAATGGAAGAAATATCCAACTACGAAGCTGTCGCAAGCGTACTTGCTCATCAAAAGGAATTTGACATCATCCATTCACATGATTGGTTGACTTATCCGGCAGGAATATTTACCAAACAAATTAGTGGAAAACCCTTGGTGATACACGTACACGCCACAGATTTTGACAGAAGTAGAGGCAAGGTAAATCCTACCGTGTATTCAATAGAAAAAAGAGGCATGGACGCTTGCGATCACATCATTACTGTGAGCAACCTGACTCGCAACACCGTAATCGAAAAATATCACCAGGATCCGAATAAAGTAACTACAGTACACAATGCTGTTGAACCTTTGGCAGATGTTGACTCTTATGTAAAATCAGAGAGAAAAGATAAAATTGTGACTTTCCTTGGCCGCATCACCATGCAAAAAGGACCGGAGTATTTTGTAGAAGCTGCTCATCGTGTACTGCAGAAGACTGATAGTGTACGGTTTGTGATGGCCGGAAGCGGAGATATGATGAACGATATGATTCACCTGGCAGCACAAAGAGGAATAGCTGACCGATTTCATTTTCCGGGCTTCCTTAGAGGAAGAAAAGTCTATGAGATGCTGGCTGAAAGTGATGTTTACATCATGCCATCTGTTTCTGAACCTTTCGGGATCTCGCCGCTAGAAGCGATGCAGGTAGGCACGCCTACTATCATCTCCAAGCAATCCGGTTGTGCAGAAATTCTCACACACACCATCAAAACTGATTATTGGGATATTGATGCGATGGCGGATGCCATTTATGGTATCGTCAAATATCCAGCTATGTATAAGAGCCTGAGGGAAAAAGGCATTGAAGAAGTCAATAACATCAAATGGTATGATGCGGGACTCAAAGTTAGAGCTATCTATAACAATCTGTTAGGCTGGCATTGAGGAATCCATATCATCAATTTTAAAACAAAAACAGACGAATAAAAAAACAGTAATACAAATAAATATTAAATACAGGCATATGAAGAATATTTGTTTTTATTTTCAGATACACCAACCCATCAGGTTGAAAAAGTACGGTTTCTTCGAAATTGGTCGTGATCATTACTATTATGATGATTATCATACCGAAGAACAAATACGCATTTTATCAGAACAATCATTTTTGCCGACCAACAAAGTTATTGGCGATATGATTCGCAGTTCAAACGGTAAGTTCAAATGTACATTTTCTATCTCAGGCGTAGCCCTAGAACAATTTGAGTTGTATGCTCCTGAGGTGATTGACAGCTTCCGGGAATTAGCAAAAACAGGCAGTGTAGAATTTTTGGCCGAGACTTATGCACATTCTTTATCCTCTGTTTACGATACAGATGAGTTTGAACTTCAAATTAAATTACATGCCGATAAAATCGAAAGTTTGTTTGGGAAACGTCCGACCGTTTTTAGAAACGCTGAGTTAATCTATTCGGATGAAATCGGTGAGAAAATTTTTAATGCCGGATTCAAAACCGTTTTGATAGAAGAAGCCAAGCATGTGATGGGCTGGAAAAGTCCTAATTATATCTATACGCATGCCTACCTTAACAGACTCAAGCTATTGGTGCGTAACAGCAAGCTTTCAGAAGATATCTTCCTCAGATTTTCCAATCATTCCTGGGAAGATTATCCCTTGACGGCGGAAAAATTCATTGGTTGGATTTCAGCTGCACCGGAGAAAGAACGCATATTCAACATATGGATGGGTTATGAGGCATTGGGATATCAACATCGTCCCGAATCGGGCATTTACGACTTCTTAAAAGCAATTCCTTACCATGCTATGGAACAACAAATTGGTTTTGCTTTGCCGAGCGAATTAGCCAAGCAAAAAGAAGTCGCCGGCAGTTTGACTGCCCCATACACAACCAGCTGGTGGGGTCATGAAAAGGATCTTGCACCGTGGACCGGTAATGATTTGCAAAACGAAGCCTTGAGTAAACTTTATGATGTTGGCGTACGCGTGCGTTTGTCTAAAGACAGACCTTTGTTGCATGACTGGTTGCTGTTGCAGACCAACGACTACTTTCGCTACATGAGTCATAAAGAAGCTTTTGGAAGTAATTACGAATCGCCATATGAGGCATTTGTAAATTATATGAATATATTGGCCGACTTTCTCGATCGGGTTAAATCTCAGTACCCTACGTCTATAGAGGACGAAGAACTCAATGCTTTATTACAAACCATTACGCAACAAGAAAAAGAAATTGCCGCACGGGAACAAGAATTAAGCAAACTTAAAAACAAATTATCCAAAATTTCAGGGAAATAAGTTAATGAAAGAGTACTTGGATGACAAAGTATTCCGTTTGATATCGGACATAGCCGATAAAACCGGAAAGGCTTGCTATGTTATTGGAGGATATGTGCGCGACCTGTTTTTAAAAAGGCCATCTAAAGATATAGACATAGTGGTGGTAGGCAGTGGCATTGAGCTTGCCGGAAAAGTAGCTGCCGAATTAGGTAAAAAAGCCAAACTGTCCGTTTTTAAAAATTTTGGAACAGCTCATATCAATTACAAGGACTACGAAATTGAATTTGTAGGTGCCAGAAAAGAATCTTATCGCTATGATTCACGCAAACCTATTGTAGAAGATGGTACCCTGGAAGATGACCAGAACAGACGTGATTTCACCATCAATGCACTTGCTCTCAGTCTGAATAAACCTACTTACGGCGAATTGCTCGATCCTTTCGATGGAATGGCCGACTTGGAAAATTTAATACTTCGCACACCTTTGGATCCGGACGTTACTTTTTCTGATGATCCCTTACGCATGATGAGAGGCATACGCTTCGCCGCACAATTGGGCTTCTATTTGGAAGCCGAAACATTTGATGCCATCGTCAGAAACAAAGACCGTATCGCCATCATTTCAAAAGAAAGAATAGCTGATGAATTGAACAAAATCATCCTTTCCCGCAAACCATCTGTCGGATTTATCTTGTTAGAAAAGACAGGATTGTTGGAACTGATCTTCCCCGAACTATATGCCTTAAAGGGCGCTGAAACTAAGGATGGCGTCGGTCATAAAGACAATTTTTACCACACTTTGGCTGTGCTGGACGCGTTGAGTGAAAACACCGACAACTTATGGTTACGATGGGCAGCTTTGTTACATGACATTGGCAAACCACGCTCCAAGCGCTTTGATTACAAATTGGGCTGGACCTTCCACAACCATGATTTTATCGGTCAGAAAATGGTTCCGCACATCTTTCGAAAGATGAAACTGCCGCAAAATGAGAAGATGCGCTATGTTCAGAAGTTAGTTGGACTACATATGCGCCCCATGATATTGAGCGAAGAGGAAGTGACGGACTCGGCTGTACGGCGGCTGCTGTTTGATGCAGGTGATGATATTGATGATTTGATGTTGTTATGTGAAGCCGATATTACCTCTAAAAACCAAGAAAAGGTCAAACGCTACAAAGCAAATTTTCAATTGGTTAGACAAAAGCTCAAAGAGATAGAAGAAAAAGACAGGATCCGTAATTTTCAGCCTCCCATTGATGGCAAGGAGATCATGGAAACTTTCAATCTGCCTGCCTGCGCTTTGGTGGGTGATATTAAAACGAGCATTAAGGATGCCATTTTGGATGGTATCATCCCCAATGAATACGAAGCGGCAAAACAATATATGTTTGAAGTTGCGAAGGAGTTACTGAAAGGCACAGCCTATTCACCGGAGGAAAATAATAAATAATTATAAAAACTTAGGGGCTGTCTCAAAAGTAAATATTTAACCAAAACCCGCAAGGTGTCTTAGAAGTGTTCAAATGCAAGGCGCTGAGATTGAGGGCGAGGGAGCATACTGGAGTATGTGACTAAACCCGAATATCGAAAGTAACGTGGTTGCTGAGCAAGGTCGAAGTACAGCAGTTGGGCACTTATGAGACACCGCCGGCTTTTAACGCCTCATAAACTTGACTATAAACAGGAGTAGGTATGTTGTGCTTCTTACCTAATTCAATCACCACACCCACTAAATTCTCCAATTCTATAGGTTTTCCGGATAAATAATCACTGTTCATCGAAGAAGTTTTACCTACAGGCAAACCGGCGCCGTAGTCCATTAACTCTTCTACTAAGCCCTCCCTCAATCCGGCTTTTTCTGCTACCGAAATAGCGTATAATTCCTGCATGATTGCCAAATACATGGGACGTATTTCAACATCATTGACCAAGCTGGCAAAATCGGTATTGTAGTAAGTTGTAAGTGCAGCCGTAGTAGAAATAAAGAAAAACTTACGCCACACAGCACGAATGGCATCTTCTTTTAGAACTGCTTCAATGCCTGCTTGTTGGAGTAAAGTTTCCATGAACTTTAGTCTATCCGAAGTCTTCTTCTCATGTCCGAAATGCATAAAACGCACATTTCCGGAATCTTCAATAACGCCGGGTTCCGTAATTCTGGTAATGATATATACACAGCCGTACCATACTTCATTTTGTGGATAAACAGCCCGAATTCTGGCAGTAATATCAACCCCGTTTAACAAAGGTAAGATGATGGTATGTTCCGCTATAATCGGTGTTATTTGTTGCAACACATTCTGTAAATCATAGCTTTTAGTTGCCATGATCACATAATCAGCTTTACCGATGGCGCGCACATCATCAGTAGCTAAAGTCGGATGTGTAATAAAAGATTGATTTTCATCACTCACCTTCAAGCCACGAGATTGAATGGCTTTTAAATGAGCACAGCGGGCAAGAAAAACAACGGATATATCGGGTTGCTGTTCAGCATATTTAGAAAGTAAGCCGCCATAATAACCGCCCACTCCACCCAATCCCACAATGACTATTTTGGTTGTGGCTGTTTGAAGTTTATGCATCTTATAATTTATTTAAGACCTGCCTGATTTTTTCGTAGGTATTGATGGTATTGGGGACCAGTGGCAGACGTAACACATTCTCTATCATTCCCATCACAGCCAGCATGCTTTTCACACCGGCAGGGTTGCCTTCCACAAACAACAACTCAATCAGTTCCGTAAAGCGATGATGGATAATTCTGGCTTTTTCATAATCACCTTCCAAAGCTAATCTGACCATACGGCTAAATTCTTTGGGAAATGCGTTGCCGATGACAGAGATAACCCCGACTGCACCGAGGGTAATCAACGGGAAAGTAATACCATCGTCACCGGAAATAACCATAAAATCGGCTGGTTTGTTTTTGATGATATCATCAATTTGAGTGAAATTTCCGGAAGCTTCTTTGGTAGCCTGAATGTTGGGAAAATCATTGGCGAGTCGCAGCGTTGTTGCAGCTGACATATTGACGCCTGTCCTGCCCGGTACATTATACAAAATAACAGGAAGCGGCGATATTTCAGCAATTGCTGCATAATGCCTGTAAAGCCCTTCCTGGGAAGGTTTGTTATAATAAGGAGTAACTGAAAGGATGGCATCCACTCCGTTAAGGTCGGTGTTCCGGATGGTATCAACTATATGCCTGGTATTATTACCGCCTATTCCATAAACGATGGGCAGACGTTTCTGATTGATTTGGATGACAAATTTTCGAATTTCTTCTTTCTCCTGATCGGTCAAAGTGGGTGTTTCAGCAGTTGTTCCACATACTACCAGGTAATCCGTACCATTTTTTATTTGATATTCAATCAATCTGGCCAATGTATCATAATTGATACTTTCATCCTCATTAAAGGGCGTGACCAAGGCAACACCCATTCCTTTCAGTTTATAATTTATCATCGCGAATTATAAAATTTAACTGCAAAAATACATTTTTAATCATTTGAATGTATGTTTTTCAGATAAAATATTATTTGGTCAAAGATAAAAGAAATGTCCAAATCACCTGTTTCTATATTATTTTTAGCCAAATAGTTGTCCATATCCATGGCGAAATCATAGTAATTCACCCTTTGTTTTTTGATGCCGGCTTTACACTTTGCTCGTGCACACAAGACAATATAATCCAAATAAATCAAATTATTGGTGGACAGATCTATCAGTAAATCATATTCCTTGCTCAACAATTCATTGAAAATCTGTTTTTTAGGTTTATTAAACAAACCAAAATTTTTAGGTAGTAAAATTTTATAGTCCGGAGATACAGGGGTGATACTTTCCTTTTTATTCAGAAAACCCCAAGCTGTCACTTTTTTCCCATCCAAAGTTAAAAGCTGAATGATTCTATGAATTCGAGGATTTTCTTCAGACAGATCACTTTCAAAAATCAACAAAATAGTTCCGGCTTTCTGAAAAGTCATAAACTTTTTTTGCCTTGGCACTGTTCTGATATACTTTTCAGCAAAGCGTTCTAATATTTTGTAGGACATTTTTTTACTCATATTCCGGATTTTTATAAAAATTCGAACATCCCGACCAGCAAACACGCGACAAACAACACTCCGAAGATAAGATATTCGAACCCACAAATTTATAAAAAATTTTATACATAGGTACGATGGAGAATTCTACTTCCCGCTAGAAAGTGATAAGCGGACAAATTGGGATATTGGTGGACATCAGATTAGAACATCAAGCATCTCTAAAAATTCGTCTTCATTGAGAATAGGTATTCCTAAACTTTCCGCTTTCTTCAATTTTTCAGGTCCCATTTTTTCTCCGGCTAAAACAAATGATGTTTTGGAAGAAATGGAGCTTACATTTTTACCTCCGTGTTGCACGATCATTTGCTTGTACTCATCCCTGGAATGATGCTGAAAAGTACCGCTAATTACGATGCTTTTGTCTTTTAAAGTGTCCGATTGTGGCTTTAAATCCCCTTCTGCGACAGCCATTTGTAAACCGTAATCTTTCAAACGATTGATGAGTTCAGTATTTTTATCTTCTGCAAAGTATTGCACCACACTTTGTGCAATGCGTTCCCCTATTTCATCGATTTCAATCAGGGTCTCGTAAGTGGCAGTTTTCAACTGTTCTATATCATGTAATACCTGCACCAACTTTTTTGCTACAGTTTCGCCTACGAAACGAATTCCTAGAGCAAAAATCACACGATCGAACGGGATATCTTTAGATTTTTCTATGCTTTGCAAAATGTTTTGAGCCGACTTCTCGCCCAAACGTTCCAGGCCGGATAAATCATCCACTTTCAATGTATAAATATCGGCAACATCACGCAACAAACCTTCATCGTATAGCAGATTGATGGTTTCAACGCCCAAACCCTCAATGTTCATGGCCTTCCGACTGACAAAATGTTGAATTTTCCCTTTGATTTGGGGGGGACAAGCATTTTCATTGGGACAATAATGGGCTGCTTCTCCTTCATAACGAACCAATGGAGTATTGCATTCCGGACAGTTTTTGATGAATTGCACCTTATCCCCTATCAAAACCCTTTGATCGACAGCAACAGCAGTGATCTTCGGAATGATTTCACCGCCTTTTTCAACATAGACCATATCACCTATATGTAAGTCTAATCCGGCGATGATATCTGCATTGTGCAAAGAAGCTCTTCTGACGGTCGTACCTGACAATAACACCGGATCTAAATTAGCAACCGGCGTAACAGCCCCCGTTCTACCCACCTGGTAAGAGACCGAATTGAGACGTGTCAACCCTGACTCTGCCTGATATTTATAGGCGATAGCCCAACGCGGAGATTTGGCAGTAGTACCCAAAGTTCTTTGCTGTGCAAAATCATTCACTTTAATTACAATTCCATCGGTAGCAACCGGTAGTTTTTTTCTTTCTTCGTCCCAGTAGTGTATAAACCCAAAGACCTCTTCCAGGGAAGAACAAACTTTAGCTGCTTCTGAAATTTTAAAACCCCAGCTTTTGGCAGCGCGCAAACTGTCAAAATGAGATGCAAAAGGTAAATTTTCACCCAAAATATTGTATAAATAAGAGTCTAACTTACGGGAAGCGACAATAGATGAATTTTGAAGCTTTAAAGTCCCCGACCCCGCATTACGCGGATTAGCAAACAAAACTTCCTCCTGTTCTTCCCTTTCCTTGTTCAGGGCATCAAACACCGTCCAGGGCATCAAAATTTCTCCACGAATTTCAAATCTTTCGGGATAATCACCCTGTAAATACAAAGGAATACTACGAATGGTTTTGACATTTTCAGTCACATCATCACCTTGTTCACCATCCCCTCTCGTTACCGCTCTCAACAACTTACCATCTTCATAAATCAATGAAATAGAGGTACCATCGTATTTAAGCTCACAGACCAACTCCACATCCTCATGCAACAGCTTTTTTATGCGATTGTAAAAATCCCGTACTTCCCCCTCAGAATAAGTATTTTCAAGGGAAAGCATTGGATATTGGTGTTCTACTTGCCGGAACGCTGCATTGATATCACTACCTACTCTTTGTGTAGGCGACAAAGGATCGAAAAACTCAGGATGTTCAGTTTCCAATACTTGCAACTCCTTGAGTTTCATATCAAACTCGTAATCAGATATAGTAGGCGCATTCAGCACATAATAATTGTAATTATGCTGATGTAATTCCTTGCGCAGGGATTCTATGTGTTGAAGTTTCGTCATCATAGGTGCAAAGTTAGCAGAAAGTTCTCAAACAGAGTTCAAAAATCCTTCTTCATCTAAAGAAATTAACAATTAACCTCAAACATTCATAATTAAAACACTATCTTTGCAAGTCATAAATATTTCTGCATGCTTGATACAGTCGTAAAAGGGATAATTATTGGATTATTTATTTCGGTTCCCATGGGTCCGATAGGGATGCTGATAGTACAACGAACCCTGGATAGGGGCAGAAAATATGGCATTGCAACCGGTCTGGGTGCTACCTTGTCAGATCTGATTTATACGGTAATTGTGCTGTTTTTTATTGGTTTTGTAGTCGATTTTATTGAAGAAAATAAAATAGTTTTACAGATCATTGGAAGCATCGTGGTATTTTTATTTGGAGTATTTATATACAAAAACAAACCCCAGCATCAACTCCAACATCAACAGCTTCCCAAGCAACAAAATAGTGGTAATATTGTAACTGATTTTTTCAGTTCTTTGGTTCTCACTTTCAGCAATCCCTTTATTTTATTTGTACTGCTGGCATTGTTTGCACGATTCAACTTTTTAGCAGAAAACACCACTCTTCTTCATAACATAATCGGCATGCTTTCCATTCTGGCCGGTGCATTAGCATGGTGGCTAGTATTGACATATCTGGTAAATAAATTCAGAACCAAATTGAGTTACAGGAGCATCAATCTGATCAATCAGATTATTGGACTGATCATCATGCTTATAGGGGTTGTGAGCACTGCCATGAGTTTATTGTCATTCATCTGAAAGAAGGATACGTCTGATAGTTTGCAATCTATGTGTATATTCATTGGTAATGGATGATATAATGCCACGTTCATCAATCCGTTCAATTTTTACCCACCCCGATGCGTGTATTACTTCGGTGTTATTTTTCAATATCCCTACATGGGTAATTTTACCTTTTGCATCCCCAAAAAACGCTAAGTCGCCGATGACTGCGTCAGACAGACTTTCAATAGGTCTTCCGTATTGTGCCTGTTGTGAGGCATCACGCGGCAAACTAAATTCGGCGATAGAATATACGGTTTGCACCAATCCGGAACAATCTATTCCTAACACCGATTTTCCTCCCCAGAGGTAGGGGGTATTGATATATGACATGGCAGTATTTATCAAAAATTCTACACAAGTATTTTTGTCAGCATTTTGATTAAGCGGATTTAATACGCAATTAACATCCATCAAAGTCCAGGTTTGATCGCATAAATCAAAAACATCACCCTGTAAATTATACAATAAACTTCCTCCGGGAATTAACATGCCTTGATTCAAAACTTGATTGTGAATCAAGGCATAGGGACTGCAAACTTTGGTGACTTTCATTTTTCTGCTTTTCAAAACGATTGATTCAGAAGTGATTGCAATCATTTTTTTGTCTATCCAACCTTGATATCCATCTTGGATATTTTCCACATACAACCACTTTTCTCGTTCTTCCATGATTTTCACGTACTCGCCAAAAAGCAATTGCGTGGTCATTTCGCTGCATTCATTATCGGCAGCCCTGACCGGTACCAGCGGAAGTTTAACAAATCCGTAATTCATATGCGCTTATCGATTTTTTATGTTTTAATACCAACGGAGTTTACAAAAGTACTTAAATTTTAATATATTTGCACTTTCAATGTCTTATAGTTAAGGGTTTCTATTATGGGAAGTCTCTGAATTATAAATAAAAAAGTAAGATGAATTTGAATTCCTTTCAAAACAAGCTTCGCGATATTTTTAAAATCATATTGTTTTTATGTACCATCGTGATCATCGTTCTATTGTTTCCAAGCCGTGATAGCATGAAGTATCAATTTGAGGTAGGGAAACCCTGGTCGTACGATTTGCTCATGGCTTCTTACGATTTTCCGATTTACAAAAGTGATGAGCAGATCCAACAAGAAAAAAAAGAAATTTTAAAAAATCACCTGCCCTTTTTTAATTTAGACACTACCGTTTTCACCACTCAATATCAGTTGCTGATAAACAATTACAAAGAAGAACACGGGGAAAAACCACCCCATCTGAAAAGTATTTATAAAAATCTGAAAGAAATCTATGAAAAAGGAGTTATATCTGCCGAACAACACCAAAAATTAAAGGATAATAACACAGTTAACATCAACTGTATTCTACCTGACAAGCTCACTCATACGGTAGCTTTGGATGAGATTTACACGCCTAAAACGGCATATGAGAAATTGATGCAAATCGATGAATTTCAATCCGGTCCGTATAACATCAACCTGTATCTTGCTGCAAACCTACATTACGACAGCATTGTCTCTGATTTGTCGCAAGAGGAATTACTGAAAGGCTTATCTTTAACAGCGGGTATTGTTCAGGCAGGAGAACGGATTATCGATCGTGGTGAGATAGTAAATGAGGAATTGTTTCTGATTTTACAGTCCATGAAAATTGAGCATGATCAAAGAAGGGCTTCATTTCAACGTTCGACTCTTGTACTGATAGGAGAAATTGCGGTGGTTACGGGATTAATCGTTATTTTCTTCCTGTTTTTGCAACTTTTCAGACCGAGGATTTTCAATAATTTGAAAAATTTGATTTTCATCAATTTAATGATGGTCATCATAATCGCCCTATCTTCCATGGTCATTCAACTGACAACAGTCAGTTATTTTATTATACCTTTTGCACTGTTGCCAATCATTATACGTGTTTTCTTCGACTCAAGAACGGCGTTGTTTACACATATCATCACCGTATTGATCGTTTCTCTAATGGTAGATAATCCTTATCAATTTTTGTTGATACAAATTGTAGCGGGCATGGTCGCTGTTTCCGGTCTGAGAGACATGACGCAACGATCTCAGCTGGCACAATCGGCACTGATTATTTTTATCACCTACAGCTTAGCGTACTTAGCACTCGAATTTATCAGCGAAGGTGTGTTTAATAGAATTTACTGGACACCACTGATTTATTTTGCTATCAGCAGTGCATTTTTACTTTTTGCATACCTGTTAATCTTCATCCTTGAAAAGATTTTCGGATTAATGTCATCCGTTACATTGTTAGAGTTAAGCAATATCAACAGCAGTCTGATGATACAATTTGCAGAAAAAGCACCCGGAACTTTTCAGCATACCCTGCAAGTATCCAATTTAGCCACCGAGGCAGCAAAAAAAATTGGAGCAAATAGTCTGTTGGTACGCACCGGCGCTTTATATCATGATATAGGAAAAATGGAAAATCCCAGGTTGTTCATTGAAAATCAGCACGGTGGGCAAAATCCTTTAGATGAATTGGATTTTACGGAAGCTGCACAAAAAATCATCAAACATGTGCCAGACGGCGTTAAAATTGCCAAGAAAGAACATCTTCCGGAACAGATTATTCATTTTATCACCACCCACCATGGTCTCAGCAAAGCCAAGTATTTTTACAATGCATTTATCAATGCCAATCCCGGCATTAAACCTGATCCCTCTTTGTTCACATATCCCGGTCCCCTACCCGACACCAAAGAAACAGCCATTTTGATGATGGCGGATGCAGTAGAAGCCCGTGCGCGCAGCCTGAATGAATACAACGAAAAAAGCATTAGCGGTTGCGTTGAGGATATGATTAACATGCAAATCGCTGAAGGTCAATTTAAAAATGCACCGCTTAGCTTTAGGGATGTGGAAACCATCAAGGCCGTTTTCAAAGAAAAAATCACGAGCATGTACCATACAAGGATTGAGTACCCAAAAGTTAAGGAAGAAGTTGAGGAGCAAATCCACGAATAACGATACAAGCTTATAACTTTACCCGGACCTCGTGACCTCGCAATCCCGGACCACGGAACTCTCAAAGTTTATCAATCGCCTGTTGAAAATCCGCTTTGATATCTTCTATATTTTCAATTCCTACCGACACGCGGATCAAGCCCGGTTCAACGCCGGCAGCAGTTTGATCATCCGGAGAAAGTTGTTCATGCGTTGTTGCAGCTGGATGGATGATCAAGGACTTAACATCTCCGAGATTAGCCACATGACTAAGTAGTTGAACGCTATCAATCAGCTTATTGGCGCGTTCAGGATCACCCTTGAGTTTGAAAGTCAACACACCACCAAAACCTCTCTTTAGATACTTTTTAGCAATTTCATGATGCTTACTACTCTTTAATCCGGGATAATTTACATACTCCACAGCCGGATGTTGCTCCAACCATTCAGCCAGTTGCTGGGTGTTATAGACATGGCGCTCCATCCTAAGTGAAAGGGTCTCCAAGCCCTGCAACATCAAAAATGAATTAAACGGACTAATGGCATTACCCCAATCACGTAATCCCTCAACGCGCGCGCGAACGTTGAAAGCGATATTTCCATGTGGACTTTCTGCCCCAAACAGATCCCAAAACACCATGCCATGATAACCTTCTGAAGGTTCCGTAAATGCAGGGAATTTACCATTACCCCAATTGAACTTTCCACTATCTACGATGATACCGCCTATAGAGGTACCGTGACCGCCTATCCACTTGGTTGCAGAAGCCACAACCACGGCTGCACCATGCTCAATGGGACGGAAAAGATAACCACCGGCACCGAAAGTATTATCCACGATCAAAGGAATATCATATTGATTGGCAATAGCGGCAATAGCATCGAAATCAGGGACATTCAAATTGGGATTTCCCATGGTTTCTAAGTAGATGGCCTTGGTACTATCATCAATCAGCTTTTCGTATTCAGCCGGATCATCATTGGGTGTAAACCGTACTTCAACACCCAATCGTTTAAACTGCACCTTGAACTGATTATAAGTTCCACCGTACAAATAAGGCGTTGACACAAAATTATCACCGGCCTGTACGATATTGTTGATGGCAATAAACTGAGCCGATTGTCCGGAAGATGTTGCCAAAGCTGACACACCGCCTTCCAGAGCAGCTACCCGCTTTTCAAATACATCTGTAGTGGGGTTCATCAAACGTGTATAGATATTACCGAACTTCCTCAACGCAAATAAATCTGCACCATGTTGTGCATCATCAAAGACATAGGAAGTAGTTTGATAGATAGGAACTGCCCTGGAGTTGGTTGATTGATCAACCTCTTGTCCGGCATGAACTTGCAAAGTTTCGAATTTATAATTTGTTGACATGATTTTTTATTTTTTGAAAGTTGTTTATAGTAGTTAGTAGCTGGTAGCTGGTAGTTGGTAGTTTTTTGAAGTTAGGGAAGTTAACGGGTTCCGTGTTCAAATTTTAGCTGTTAGCCGTTGGCTGTTAGCTTTTAGCTGTCTTAGCTTTTAGTTCTTAGTTATTCAATTGTTCTTTTGTCTTTGCTCTTTGTTCTCAGTCTAATAATTCAACAGTTAAACAATTAAACGATTCAACATTAAACACTACACATCAAAAGCAAACAGCTCTGTTGACAAATATCGTTCTCCGGTGTCGGGAAGGATCACTACAATGGTTTTGCCTTCGTTTTCCGGTCGTAATGCAATTTGTACAGCCGCGTAAACTGCTGCTCCGGAGGAAATGCCCACCAACATGCCTTCTTGCTGGGCCAACTGACGGGAAGCCAAGACAGCCTGATCATTGGTGACCTGAAAAACCTCATCTATCACGTTGGAATCGTAAGTTTTGGGGATAAATCCCGCGCCTATTCCCTGTATTTTATGTGGACCGGGCACACCGCCTGATAAAACAGGAGAATCTGCCGGCTCAACAGCTACAACCTGAATGTTCGGATTATACTCTTTCAATCCGAAACCTGTTCCGGAAACGGTACCACCTGTACCTACCCCGGCAACCAGTATATCCACCTGTCCATCCGTATCTCTCCATATTTCTTCAGCAGTAGTTCTAATATGAACTTTAGGATTGGCTTCATTTTCAAACTGTTTAGGCATAAAAGCACTGGTTTCAGCTACAATTTTTTCAGCTTGTGCAATAGCACCTTTCATACCCTCTGCACCCGGCGTCAGCACCAACTCGGCACCCAAAGCCTTCAGCAAACTGCGCCTTTCTACACTTGAGGTATCCGGCATTACAATAGTCAGCGTATAACCCTTAACGGCAGCTACCATGGCTAAACCAATTCCTGTATTACCACTGGTGGACTCTACAATTTTACCTCCCGGCTTCAACAAGCCTTTTGCTTCAGCATCTTCCACCATAGACAAGGCAATACGGTCTTTGATACTACCTGCCGGGTTGTAGGCTTCCAGTTTAACAATGAGCCTGGCCTTAACACCCTGCTTAAGTGCAAAATTGGACAGTTGTACCAAAGGCGTATTACCAATCAGTTCTGTTAAGTTTTTTGCAATTTTCGGCATTGTATTTTATTTTAATTGAAGAGCAAAGATACATTTTTTAAACAGCTTCCATGTATTTTCACCTTACTAAAATAAAATTTTACAAATAGTTCACCTTCTAAAACCTCACCACCACCATCGCCAGGAAGTTAATTCCGGCCTGGGGAAAGTGGCGCAGTTCGCTGTTGCGACTACCATCTTCTAACAAATAACTGTACCATACATATCCGTTGGAAACATACTGCGCATTTAGTAAATTGTTGATTTGCACCCCAAAATCTACAGAACGAATATAGGGTAAGGACAAACTATATGAGGCATACACATTATTGACAAAGTAGGATGGAATAGAACGCTTTTCATCGGAAGTATTATCTAAATACTGCTTACTCACATATTGTGATACTAAAGACAATTCAAATCCTTTGTAATGTAAGCTGAATATACTATTACCTACCACATTGGGCGACATGGCAATATTGGTCGTACCTAAATCAAGATTTTCAGTTCTCACCCAATTCATGTCCGTAGCATTGTCGTACACATCAATGTCTTGCTCAATGAAATTCAGAATTTTATGTTGACTCAAGGCTAAATTAGCACTCCATTTTAACCAATCGGTAATTTTTGCAGCAGCCATCAATTCTACACCTCTTCTGTAGCTATCAGGAATATTGGTAGTCAAAGCTGCACCGATCTCACTGATTTTACCGGTCAATATCAACTGATTTTTATACTGCATATTGAATAAATTCATACCGATGGAAAAAGAAGCATGTTGGTATTTATACCCCAATTCCGTATCGTACAGGGTTTCATGGGTGGGTTTTTCATTCGGACCGGCTTCCGTATAGTTTTTACGGTTGGGTTCTCTATTGGCTACTGAAAAAGATGTGTAGAGAGCGTGATGCCTGTTAATCGTATAGTTTAACCCCACTTTGGGGTTCAAAAAATGAAAATCATGTATTTGGGTGATATCTGTCAATCTGTTTTGCGATTTGTCGTACTTATCCCCCAATCCTTCCAAAGCGTAATGTATATAACGATATTGGACGTCTGCATTCAAATACAAACCACGCAAAATCTCAAATGTACCTTTTGCGTAGATATTGACATCGTCTTTCAACACCGCATTATAATACCAATTTTTATTAGGATCCAAATTATCGGCGTACCTCATCCAAATAACCTTACCAAAATGACTACCCGTATATCTGTTCATTCCACCACCTACAACAGCATCTATCCCGTTCTGATTGTAGTTTAAAGACCAGACCATGCCACCAAAATGATTGTCTAACCATTTTTGGCGAATTAAATCTGCCCTGGTCAGGGTTTCACTTCCCATAATAACAGGAGCAATCAAGTATTCATTCAGCTTTGCCCTTACTTTATAATCCTCATAATATCCCTTTCCTCTTGTATAATGTACTGATATGTTCAAATTTAACTCGGGATTAAATTGATGCAAACCGTGTAACTGATAGTGGGTTTGCACGTAATTATCAGTCTGATTATCATAAAACTGCCTGTTGCCATCTGCATCAACATACTCTCCCAATTCATTATACCTGCGATTGACCAACATAGAGTCCGGATTTACCCCATTCCAGGATTGGTTAGTCCGTTGGTTTCCACCAAAGGTGACAAACTTTACAGATGATTTCTCGCCATAATATCCTGCAGAGAAAAAATATGACTTCATATTCACCCCGGATCTTTCGATGTAGCCATCCGACAACACCTGTGACAAACGCGCATCTGCTGCCCATCGCTCATTCATCAATCCTGTACCGGCTTTCAAGGTACTTTTCCAGGTATTGAATGAGCCATAAGTATTGGCGATTTCAGCATATGGATCAATTCTTAGTTTTTCCGTTTGCATATTGATACTGGCTCCAAAAGCACCGGCACCTTGTGCGGATGTTCCTACCCCACGCTGTATTTGCACAGAAGAGAGTGAAGAAGCAAAATCGGGCATATTCACAAAATACACATCATGCGACTCAGCATCATTCAGGGGAATACCATTTACCATCACATTCACCCTGTTGGCATCCGTACCCCTGATGCGATAACCGGTGTTGCCCAAGCCGATCCCGGACTCGGAAGTAGCTACGAAAGAAGGTGTCAGGTTAAGCAGAAAAGGTAATTCCTGTCCGATATTTCTCCTTTCAATTTCTTCTGAAGACACATCGGTATAACTGACAGCCGATTTTTCATTGGCACGGGCAGCGGAAGAAATAACCACTTCGTCCAAATAAACATGTATAGAATCTTTCTTCGATTCCGTTTCAGCATACAAGCCGCAATAAAGCAGCAGTGCAGCGACTGCAATTGCATTTCTTCTCATAACAAATTAATTAAATTGTTGATTAATAATTTATTCTGAGAGTCCAAAAAATAACGGAGATTTACTTTTTCCCTCGACGGCATTATCCGTCCAGGTTCAAAGGGTATGATCTCAGCCCGTATTATTAAGGCACCCCCAAGTTTGGTGATTATTTTTTCGCCAAACTTGGGGCAAAGATAGGAAATTAATTTTGAATGGGAAATTTTTTGTTCCAATCACATTTTTTTATTTAACCTGTTTGTTTTTTCAAAAAACACCTTTATCTTTGCAGCTCGAGTTATTCAAAACTCGAATTTTTCAAATAAACGATGAATAGTATTTTTATACATACCCTACTACTCAATATTATTATTCTTTTACGTAAAAAGTAAGAGTGAGTTTGGTATGTATTGATTATAAGAAAACTGGAAAGCCTTTCTCACTCAAATGGGAAAGGCTTTTTTAAAAACAAAAAATTATGGAAAAACTTTTTATTTTTGATACTACTTTGCGTGACGGCGAACAAGTTCCGGGTTGTCAGTTGAATACAGTTGAAAAGATTCAAGTGGCTAAAGCACTGGAATTATTGGGTGTGGACGTAATTGAAGCAGGATTTCCCGTCTCCAGTCCGGGCGATTTTAATTCTGTGGTAGAAATTTCTAAAGCGGTGACCTGGCCTATCATCTGTGCCCTTACTCGCAGTTTGGAAAAAGATATTGAAGTGGCCGCCGAAGCCCTGCAATACGCTAAAAAGAAAAGGATACACACGGGTATCGGTACTTCCGACTACCACATCAAATATAAATTCAAATCTAACCAGGAAGAAATTCTTGAACGTGCCATTTTGGCTACAAAATATGCCAAAAAATTTGTAGAAGATGTAGAGTTTTATTGTGAAGATGCCGGACGTACGGATAATGAATATTTGGCTCGTGTGGTGGAAGCAGTTATCAAAGCCGGTGCTACTGTGGTCAATATCCCTGATACGACGGGTTATTGCCTTCCCTGGGAATACGGCGAAAAAATCAAATATCTTTTCGAAAATGTAAGCAATATTCATAAGGCGGTTATTTCTACGCATTGCCACAACGATCTTGGTATGGCTACTGCCAATACTATGGCAGGCATACTGAACGGTGCTCGTCAAGTAGAAGTGACTATTAACGGCATTGGTGAGAGAGCAGGAAATACTTCCCTGGAAGAAATCGCGATGATACTAAAATCTCACAAAGGATTGGGAATTGACACCAATATTAATACGCAGAAAATCTACCCGACAAGTCGCTTGGTTTCAAGCTTGATGAATATGCCTGTACAGCCGAATAAGGCAGTTGTTGGACGCAATGCGTTTGCACATTCGTCGGGTATTCATCAGGACGGCGTGCTAAAAAACCGCGAAAGCTACGAAATTATGGACCCGACCGATGTAGGTATCGATAAGAATTCAATTGTATTGACAGCCCGAAGCGGTCGTGCTGCATTGAAACACCGTTTGAGTGTGCTTGGTATTGAGGTAGATAACGGAAAATTGGATGAAATTTACGAAAAATTCCTTAATTTAGCGGATAAAAAGAAAGATATCAACGACGACGACGTGATGATGCTTGCCGGAATGGAACGCACAGCAAACCAACGTATTAGAGTGGATTATCTGCAAGTCACATCGGGAATTGGCGTGAAATCGGTTGCAAGTGTTGGACTTCTGATTGCAGGCGAGAAGTTTGAAGCCGCAGCGAGCGGAAACGGTCCGGTAGATGCCGCCATCAAAGCCATGAAGCAAATCATCAAACGAAATATGACCTTGCAGGAATTTACCATTCAAGCCATCAGCCGAGGAAGCGACGACGTGGGTAAAGTGCATATGCAGGTTGAACACGATGGCAGTGTGTACTATGGTTTTGGTGCCAATACTGACATTGTGGCTGCTTCACTCGAAGCGTACGTGGATGCAATCAATAAGTTTGTGAAGTAAGAACAGCCCCCTAAATCCCCCAAAGGGGGACTTTGGATGAGGATAGAAGAATTATTTTACTAATTTAGGAATCTGATTAAAAGTAAATTACAATATATCAAAGTGATTATCCATTATGATGGAAATCTTTATACAAGTTTATAAAATTACACAACTCATAATATGACTGAAAACAAACAACAAATTCCCCCTTCGGGGGGCAGGGGGGCTAGGGGGTCTACCCTTTTTGATAAGATATGGGATGCACATGTAGTTTCAATCATAGAAAACGGACCCACGCAACTCTACATCGACCGCCATTTCTGTCATGAAGTAACCAGTCCGCAAGCTTTCAATGGCTTACGGGCACGTGGTCTAAAGGTTTTTCGTCCTGAGTTGACCACCATGACGGCTGACCACAACATACCAACCATTGATCAGGATAAACCGGTTAAAGATCCGATTTCTCGTCATCAATTGGAGACCTTTGCAAAAAATGCAAAAGAATTTAATATGCCGATTTATTATCCTTTGGGACATAGCAAAAACGGTATTGTGCACGTGATTGGACCGGAAAACGGCTTTACGCAACCGGGAATGACCATTGTTTGCGGTGACAGCCACACTTCTACGCACGGTGCTTTCGGAACAATTGCTTTTGGCATCGGTACGAGTGAGGTAGAAATGGTGCTTGCCACGCAGTGCATTTTGCAAACTCGTCCCAAAACCATGCGAATTACCTTTAACGGTAAACTGAAACCGGGTGTAACATCCAAAGACTTGGCTCTTTATATGATTTCCAAACTGACCACAGGCGGTGCCACAGGTTATTTTGTGGAATATGCCGGAGGAGCCATTCGCAATATGACGATGGAAGAACGAATGACAGTTTGTAATCTCTCCATAGAAATGGGCGCGCGCGGAGGGTTGATCGCTCCCGACCAAAAGACTTTTGATTATCTTAAGGGACGTCCTTTTGCTCCCAAAGGAGATGAATGGAATAAGAAATTAGCTTATTGGCGAACATTACAATCGGATGAAGATGCGGTTTTCGATAAAGAACTGGATATTGATGCTTCTGAGATTCCACTTATGATAACTTATGGTACCAATCCCGGCATGGGCATGGGTATTCAGGATTCTATTCCTACTTTGAAAGAGGTTGATGAAGCCGGACGTATTTCGTTCCAAAAATCCTTGGATTATATGGGCTTCCAACCCGGTGAAAAATTGCTTGGGAAACCCATTGACTACGTATTTCTTGGCAGTTGCACCAACGGACGCATCGAAGACTTCCGTATTTTTGCCAACTACGTAAAAGGGAAAAAGAAAGCAGACCATGTGATAGCGTGGCTGGTTCCCGGAAGCTGGAAAGTTCGCAAGCAGATTGAAGAAGAAGGCCTGGACACAATTTTGGAAGCAGCCGGATTTACCATTCGCCAGCCGGGTTGCTCGGCATGCTTGGCTATGAACGACGATAAAGTTCCTGCAGGAAAATATATTGTCAGTACTTCCAACCGGAACTTTGAAGGACGTCAAGGTCCCGGTGCACGCACCATTTTGGCAGGTCCGCTCGTAGCTGCCGCAGCCGCAGTAAGTGGGAGAATAACAATGCCTTAATATAACCGCGAACACAAACGTCACAAATTGTAAGTAAATGATGCACTTGAACACAAATTTCACAAATTGCACAAACTTCGCAAATGGACACAAATTGATTTTTTAAAGAAAACGGCTTATTTTAAAAATTTGTGTCAATTCGTGTAATTCGCGTAATTCGTGTCCCAAAAACAAAACAACAACTATGAGTAATAATTTTGAAGATATTGTTTCAAAAGATTTGGTCGATATTATTTTGTCGAACTTTTACAGAGTTCACAATGAATTAGGATATGGCTTTTTAGAAAATGTTTATAAAAATGCGCTCTATTTTGCTTTGAAAGATGAAGGTTTGAAATGTGAAACAGAAAAGCAGATTAAAGTTTATTTTGACGGACGGGTCGTAGGCACCTATTACGCAGACATTTTAGTTGAGGATTGTATTATTTTAGAACTTAAAACAGTTAAAGAGATAAGTCCGGCACACGAAGCTCAGCTAATTAACTATCTGAAAGCTACGGATATAGAAATTGGTTACTTGCTGAACTTTGGTACATCTGCTAAATTCAGCCGAAAAATCTTTACGAATGATAGAAAGTAAATGAACTTGAACACAAATTGATTTTTTAAAGGAAATGGCTTATTTTAAAAATTTGTGCCAATTCGTGTAATTCGTGTAATTTGTGTTCTAAAAACAACAATAATGGAAAAGTTTAAAACTATAACAAGTTCTGTAATTCCGCTTCCAATTGAGAATGTGGATACAGATCAAATTATTCCGGCTCGTTTCCTAAAAGCGACTGATAAAGAAGGTTTCGGAGATAATCTGTTTGCCGACTGGCGTTATCAAAAGGACGGCACACCCAAATCCGACTTTGTATTGAACAATCCGACTTACACGGGCAGCATATTGGTTGCCGGTAAAAACTTCGGTTCCGGTTCGAGTCGTGAGCATGCCGCCTGGGCAATTGGCGGTTACGGATTTAAAGTGGTGGTTTCCAGCTTCTTTGCCGATATCTTTAAAAACAATGCCCTGAACAATGGGATTCTTCCTGTTGTGGTGAGCCCGGAATTTTTGAATGATATTTTCAAAGCTGTGAAGAAAAACCCCAAAACAACATTGACCGTCAATCTTCAAGACCAAGTCATTACCAATAACGCCAACCAAGCCGGTGAAACTTTCGAGATCAATGCTTACAAAAAAGAGTGTTTGCTGAACGGTTTGGATGATATTGATTATTTATTGAGTAAAAAAGAGTTGATTGAGGAGTTTGAGAGGAAAAGAAGCCCCCTAAATCCCCCAAGGGGGAATTTAGGGTGAGTGCAAATGATTTAGTAAAAGCGAACTGCCAAAAGCACCAAAGTCCTCAAATTAAAATAGTAACAATCACAGAAAAATGAAAAATATTGACAATATAAATGTGAAAGAACAACCTACCCAAAAGTCCCCCTTGGGGGATTTAGGGGGCAACTTTGTCGAAATCATGGATACTACCCTGCGCGACGGGGAACAAACCTCAGGGGTATCATTTGTAGCGGCTGAAAAACTAAGCATAGCCAAACTTCTGTTGGAAGAATTACGGGTGGATAGAATCGAAATTGCTTCTGCACGTGTTTCGGATGGTGAATATGCTTCTGTCAAAAGGATTGCGCAATGGGCAAAAGATAATGGACATATTGACAAAGTGGAAGTATTGGGTTTTATAGATGGCAGGACTTCTTTGGAATGGGCACAGAAAGCAGGTTGCAAGGTAGTAAATCTTCTGTGTAAAGGTTCTGAGAATCATTGTAAACATCAATTGAGAAAAACTCCCGACCAACATTTGGCCGATATCAGGAAAGTCTTGACCTATGCACGGGAGATGGGTATTACCGTCAATATTTACCTCGAAGACTGGTCGAACGGCATGCGCGATTCTGAAAATTATGTGTTTTATATGGTGGATAACCTGAAAAACGAATCCATTGCGCGTTTTATGTTACCTGACACATTGGGCATATTGAACCCCTCGGAAACATTCAAATTCTGTATAAAGATGGTGGGTCGTTATCCTGATTTACACTTCGATTTTCATGCGCATAATGATTACGACTTGGCTGTTTCCAATGTATTTGAAGCCGTACGAGCAGGCGTGAAAGGCGTGCATGTCACCATCAATGGTTTGGGAGAGCGGGCGGGTAATGCTCCCCTATCCAGTGCTGTTGCAGTATTGCATGATCAATTGAAGAAAAGAACCAATATAGATGAGAGTAAAATCAACGATGTAAGTAAACTGGTGGAATCCTATTCGGGAATACGCATTCCTGCCAACAAGCCGGTTATCGGCGACAATGTTTTTACGCAAGTAGCAGGAATTCACGCCGATGGTGATAGCAAACGCAATCTGTATTACAATGATTTATTACCCGAACGTTTTGGCCGGGAAAGGGTTTATGCCTTAGGTAAAACATCCGGGAAAGCCAACATCCTTCAAAACTTGCGAATGCTGGGTATTGAACTGGACGACGAAATGATGGCACTGGTCACTCAACGTGTCATTGAATTGGGTGATAAAAAAGAGGTAGTTACCATTGAAGAGCTACCTTTTATCGTATCTGACATTGTCAAAAACTCAACGAGGGATGACAGTCCTGTGAAGGTGCTGGACTACAGCACAGCTATCAGCAAAGGTTTACGCCCGATGGCAATCGTTAAGATGGAAATCAATGGAGAAGTATATCAACAATCGGCTGCGGGTGAAGGACAATATCATGCCATTTCAAAAGCCATGTATAAGATCTATAAAAAATTAAATAAGCCCACACCGGAATTAGTAGATTATGAGGTTTATATTCCACCTGGCGGGCAAACAAACGCTATGGTACAAACCATTATTACCTGGAAATTCAATGATAAAACATTCAAAACAAGAGGATTGTCAACCGACCAAACCGTATCCGCCATCAAAGCAACGGAGAAAATGTTGAATATTATTGAGGGGGAATGAGTGTTTAATGTGTAATGTTTAAATGTTTAATCGTTTAATTGTTGAACTGTTGAATTGTTGAACTGTTGGACTGAGAACAAAGAACAAAGAATAAAGACAAAAGACAAAGAACGAAAAACGATGAGCGAATCAAGCCACGCGACCCCGGACCCCGGAACACACTAACTTCTTTAACTTCCAAAAAAACTACCAGCTACTAACTACTAAAAATAACTTCTATAACTTCCAAAAAAACTACTAACTACTAGCTACTAACTACCAACTACTAAAAATAACTTCCAAAAAACCACATCATCAAAAACAAAAAAACAGCAAAATATGAATCGACAACTCAAAATCGCGGTATTAGCCGGTGATGGCATAGGTCCTGAAATCACCAAGCAAGCTTTGGAAGTGACTAAAGCCATTTGTAAAAAATTCGGGCACAATTTACAATATGAAGAAGGTATTACGGGTGCATCGGCTATTGATGCAGTTGGGGATCCATATCCCAAAGAGACTCATGACTTGTGCATGCAATCTGATGCCGTACTTTTCGGTGCCATTGGTGATCCTAAGTACGACAACAATCCTATGGCTAAAGTACGTCCGGAACAAGGTTTATTGAGGATGAGAAAAGCCTTGGGCCTGTATGCCAATATCCGTCCGGTTACAACTTTTCCTTCTTTATTGCATAAATCTCCCCTGCGTGCCGACTTGATTGAGGGAACAGACTTTATATGCATTCGTGAACTTACGGGAGGATTGTACTTCGGTCGCCCGCAAGGACGTTCCGAAGATGGCAACACCGCCTACGACACTTGTATTTATACTCGTGAAGAAGTGGAGAGAATCATACATTTGGCTTATAAGTTTGCCGGACAGCGCAAAAAGAAAGTAACCATGGTTGATAAAGCCAATGTGCTGGCCTCAAGCAGACTGTGGCGAGAAATTACACAAGAAATTGCTCCTCAGTATCCGGATATCGAGACCGAATATATGTTCGTGGACAATGCAGCCATGCGCATTATCCAATGGCCTAAAAGCTTTGACGTGTTGGTGACTGAAAATCTTTTCGGTGATATTTTAACAGATGAAGCCTCTGTAATCACCGGTTCTCTGGGTATGTTACCTTCCGCATCCATTGGTATTCACACTTCCGTTTTTGAACCCATACACGGCTCCTATCCGCAGGCAGCAGGGAAAAATATAGCCAATCCGTTAGCTGCCATTCTTTCTGCAGCTTTGATGTTTGAATATGCATTTGAAATGATGGAAGAAGGTGCACTGATCCGTGAGGCAGTAGAAGCTTCCATGAACGAAAAAATTGTTACAGAAGACATTGCTGGTGAGGGAAGAGCTTATTCTACATCAAAAGTTGGCGAATGGATTGTTGCTTATATTAATAAGAAATAGTACATTTGTAGCAAATTCAAAAACAATCTCCATGGCTTCACCAAACTCATCATTCAAGGTATTTTCAGGCACAAACAGCCGATATCTTGCAGAAAAAATATGTCAAAATCTAAACTCTCCGCTCGGAAATATGATCATCGAACATTTCGCCGACGGAGAGTTTGCCGTTTCATACGAGGAGTCCATTCGCGGTCAATGTCTCTACCTCATTCAATCCACTTTTCCCAATTCGGACAACCTGATGGAATTATTGCTGATGATAGATGCGGCAAAAAGGGCTTCTGCCTATAAAATCATCGCCGTAATTCCTTATTTCGGCTGGGCAAGGCAGGATAGAAAAGACAAACCGAGGGTGTCCCTTGGTGCTAAGTTGATTGCCGACTTATTGAGTGTTGCCGGTATTGACAGGATAATTACCATGGACTTACATGCTGATCAAATTCAAGGTTTTTTTGATGTGCCGGTTGACCACCTCTATGCCTCCACCATTTTTATCCCGTACATTCAATCTTTAAACCTGAAAGAACTGGTCATTGCCTCTCCGGATGTTGGAGGATCGAAACGGGCAAATACTTTCTCAAAACATCTTGGAGTACCTATGGTGCTGTGTCATAAAGCACGTGAAAAAGCCAATGTAGTAGGCGAAATGCGCGTCATTGGGGATGTAGAGGGAAAAGATGTTATCATTGTAGATGATATGATAGATACAGGTAATACATTATGCATGGCTGCCGATTTAATGATGAAAGACGGAGCCAATTCAGTACGTGCCATTGTTTCTCACGGTGTGATGTCAGGCAAGGCTTCAGAAAGAATCTTACAATCTGCTTTGCAGGAAATAGCATTTACTGACTCCATTCCTTTTGATGTCAACAGATGTCCCAAAGTTAAAATTCTCAGCTGTGCCGAAATGTTCGCCGACACCATAGAAAGAGTACAGTCCCATCGTTCAATCTCTGAACAATACATCATCAGACGATAAACGGATAATAAATCTTTACTTTGTAAACCAAACATTTAACGTAATATGGAATATCCAACCCTACAAGACAAATTGATCATGCCCGAATATGGGCGTAATATTCAACGCATGGTTCAACACGCCGTTACGATAGAAGACCGTGATGAGCGTACCCGTTGTGTGAATACGATAGTCAATATCATGGGTAATTTTTTTCCCTACTTGAGAGATATCAGTGATTTTAAACATAAACTATGGGATCACGTGGCAATCATGTCTGATTTCAAATTAGACATAGACTATCCTTATGAAATCGTAAAGGAAGAAAATCTGTATGCCCCCCCGGAAAGAATACCGTATAAAACCAACAAAATGCGTTATCAGCATTATGGGATTACCCTGGAAAAAATGATTGAGAAGGTGGCTGATTACGAAGAAGGAGATGAAAGAAATGAACTGATACGTTTGATTGCCAATCAGATGAAAAAGTGTTTCCTGACCTGGAACAAAGAAATTGTAGATAATAAAAAAATCTTTGAGGATTTAAAAGAACTATCCAACGGCAAATTAGACTATACGGATGATTCTTTCAAGTTAGTAGAATCCAGGGACGTACTCCATAACACCAAAAAGAACAGATCTAAAAAGAAATAATATGTCGTCATTTGTTATCAAAGGAAAAAAGAAATTAGCCGGCGAAATCATTCCTCAAGGAGCTAAAAATGAGGCGCTGCAAGTTATCTGCGCCGTCCTTTTAACAGATGAAAAAGTTACCATTCACAATATTCCCGATATTATTGATGTCAATAATCTGATTGATTTGTTAGCTAACATGGGTGTTACTGTTCAGCAAATCAACAGACACAGCTATTCTTTCCAGGCTGATCAAGTCAATTTAGATTACCTGCACACACCGGAGTTTTATGCTAAAAGTGCATCTTTGCGTGGTTCCGTAATGATAATAGGCCCCCTAACCGCAAGGTTTGGCAAGGCTTTGATACCCAAGCCGGGTGGCGATAAAATTGGCAGAAGAAGGTTGGATACGCACTTTATTGGTATTCAAAAGTTAGGTGCTGAGTTCGAATATGACTCGGAACGCAAAGTTTATGAAGTCAAGGCCGATAAGCTAACCGGAACTTACATGCTCTTGGATGAAGCTTCGGTGACGGGTACAGCCAACATCCTGATGACGGCAGTGCTTGCTGAAGGAACTACCACCATCTACAACGCTGCTTGTGAGCCTTACTTGCAACAACTATCCAAAATGTTGAACCGCATGGGCGCCAATATCACAGGCGTTGGTTCCAACCTTCTAACCATAGAAGGAGTAAAAAAACTGCATGGTTGTGAACATACCATCTTGCCGGATATGATTGAGATTGGCAGCTTTATCGGATTGGCGGCAATGACCGGCTCTGCCATCACCATCAAGAATGTAGCTTATGACCAATTGGGAATTATTCCCGATAGTTTCGGAAAATTGGGTATCCAAATAGAAAGACGGGGTGATGATATTTTCGTTCCTGAACAACCCTCTTATACCATTGAATCCTTTATCGATGGCTCTATCATGACTTTGGCCGATGCACCCTGGCCCGGATTGACACCTGACTTGCTGAGTGTGTTTTTGGTGGTGGCCACAAAAGCCAAAGGCACCGTTTTAATCCATCAAAAAATGTTTGAAAGCCGGCTGTTTTTTGTTGACACACTCATAGACATGGGTGCACAGATCATTTTATGCGATCCCCATCGGGCTACCGTTATCGGACAAGGCGAAAACTTAAATCTGCGGGCTACTAAAATGACTTCTCCGGATATTCGCGCCGGTATTGCTTTGTTAATTGCCGCTTTATCAGCCGAAGGTACCAGCATCATTAACAATATTGATCAAATCGACAGAGGTTACCAGGATATTGACATCAGATTAAGAGCATTAGGCGCTCATATAGAGCGTATTTAAACCACCTGAAATGAATATCGAAAGGCAAATAGGCTTTAAAGCAATCAGTATCTACGTTTTTATCATCCTGATGATTGCCCTGGCGTTGCTTTATGGCAATAAGCTTAAGCAACAAATACATCATCTACAAGAAAGCATTACAACTCAACAAGATGCATTGGTATTAACCCACGAGTTGGTGTCGGAAACCGGTCATTTACTGCTGCAGACCGCTCCCTATCTCAACACTCAAGATTCAACACTCATTACTCACTTCGAGCAGGATGTCCATAGAATCGATGATTTAATCAAAGCACTGATTGAAAAGAACGACACCAGTGCCCATGAACTGAATCAGCTTAGTTTGTTGTTGCACCAACAAGCAAGCAATATGCGTGGTCTGCAAGCAAATTTGTCAGAGGAAAATCCTTTATACTATTTTCGGTCTTTTCGAAAACAACTGCAAAACTTAGAAACGGAATTAAGAGAGAGTAGTTATTTGGAGCAAGACACCCTCGTCAAGACCGGCGGTCGTAAGAATTTTTTCCAAAGACTAGTGGATGCTTTCAAAGCAAAAACCGACACTACACTTATCGTTTACAATTCAAGAACCGATACCCAGCAAATTCTGTATCCGGATCCTAATTCTATGTATATTCTATCTATGGTAGACTCGATGGCACAAATTGCCGGTCAGCAGTACGAGCAAAACATCCATAATATCAGGTTTCAAATGGATCAATTCATCCAGGCAGACCGTAAAATATCCGCTGAAATCTCAAATTTATTGATTCATATTTACAACCAAACACTTACATCCATTCAAAACACTATCGACCAAAGTGCAACGGTCATCACCAAAAATTATGTGATGTTGGTTGCCGGAGGAATTATAGTGTTGGTATTGATTTTAATTTTAATCATTCTGATTATTTTTGATGTAAACAAGGGCAAACGAGCCAAAGAAAAATTGAAACAAGTCATGGAAACTCGTCATCAACTGTTGTTGGCTGTTTCTCATGATATTAAAACACCCTTGAATACCATCAGCGGTTATTTGGATTTGGAACAGACTGACGCACAGCAAGATCTTGAAGTTTCGCACCTCAAGCCCATGCAAAATGCCGTAGGCCACATACACGCTCTATTGGAAAATTTATTGCAATTTTCAAGTTTGGAACAAGGTACTCTGAAGCTTTCCTTGTCCACCCTCAACACCAAGAATTTGGCCGATGAATTACAAGCCTGGTTTACACCCCTTGCCCTTCAGAAAAACTTAGATTTGCGGTTCGATAGTGTTGAGGATTGCACGATTCAAAGTGATGTGCTGAAACTCAAACAAATTTGTACGAATATCATTTCCAACGCCGTCAAATATACCATGAAAGGATGGGTAAGGGTTGTGATGGAAGTCAAAGACTCTGTTTTTATTTTGAAAGTAAGCGATAGCGGAGTAGGAATCCCCGCGGAAAAAATGGAAACCATTTATGAAGCTTTCGTCCGTATTGAAGCAAACAATACCCTTTCTGAAGGAAGCGGCGTGGGCATGTATGTCGTTAAAGGTCTGGTTGACTTGTTACAAGGCGAGATCAATATTGATTCACAAATTCAGAAGGGCACCACTGTGCAGATTGAAATACCTGTTAAGCGGGTGAACAGACAGCTTCCTCAAGGAAAGAAAAAGGTGATGGTTTTTGAGGACAACGAACCCATGAAAAATGTCCTGGAAGAAATGCTTAAAAAATTGGGACACCAGGTTGTAAACGAAGACTATAACCTCATCATCACCGACATGGAAATGAACGAGCATTCCGGAACTGATATTCTCTCGTCACACCCCGAAATACCGGTGATATTGATGTCTGGTCATACAGATTTTACTACAAAACAAGCCCTGCAACTTGGTTTTGCAGGCTTTCTTCCAAAACCTTTTAATATTGAAGATTTGCGACAACTTATCGGTGAAGGAAAGACGCAAGAAACGGATAGTTTTTTTGTGGAAGATGACGAAGAAATCATGCAAGCATTCCGTCAAAATGCCATAAAAAACCAGCAAAAATTAAAACAGATGTTGGAGTTTGAAAACTTCAAAGAGGCACAAGCAATTTGTCATCAAATGCTGCCGATGTTCGCACAATTAGGTTACCCGACGGAAGCTTTGAAACGTATGGATTTAAGTCGTGGTAAAATATACCAAGAGTGGACGAAAGATGTGCAAGCCATCATCGATATCAAAGTTTAATGCCGTAAAGGTGCATTTTGTTGTAAAGTGTTTTTCTGTCTATTCTTAACAGCTTGGCAGCTAAAGTTTTATTCCCTCCTACTTGCTGTAAAGCTTTTTTAATTCGCTCTGCTTCATTCCCGGGATAGAGGGCTAAATCAGATGTGTCAATTTGCTCAAACTGGATCATACTCATATCATCAGTATGAATCATGTCTTCATTGGCAAACAAGACTATACGCCGTACCGTGTTGCGCAACTCCCTGAGGTTTCCTTTCCATGAATGCCTTTCCAATAATTGCATGGCCCCCGGTGTAAATCCACGTATATTCTTATCCATCTCATGATTAGCCTGCTTTAAAAAGCCATTGGCAAATACAGGGATGTCCTCTACCCTCTCCCGCAGTGGCGGAACGAAGATAGACAGTTCATTCAGGCGATAATACAAATCTTCCCTGAACCTTCCTTCCTCAATGGCTTGCTCTAAATTTTCATTAGTAGCAGCAAGAATACGCACATCCACAGGAATATCTTTAGTTGATCCGATTGGTCTTACCTTTTGTTCCTGCAGGGTTCGCAATAGCTGCGCCTGGGCTTCATAAGACAAATTACCGATTTCATCCAAAAAGACAGTTCCGCCGGAAGCAGTTACAAACACACCTTCCTTATCATGTATGGCAGAAGTAAACGAACCCTTCAAATGACCGAAAAACTCGCTCGGAGCCAACTCTTTAGACAAACTGCCACAATCAACGGCTATAAACGGTTTAGCTGCACGTTTACTATTCCGGTGAATCATCCTGGCAATATATTCCTTACCAGTACCACTTTCACCTAAAATCAAAATAGAAAGCCGGGTTGGAGCCACTTTCAATACCTGATGATACATTTGTTTGGCAACAACACTAATCCCCATGATCATGGTATCATCGAGGACTAATTGCCGTACTGCCTGCTTGGCTTCCGGTTCTTTGGCCAAAGCCTGATCTATCTTTTCTTTTAATACAGAAGGTACAAGGGGCTTTTCCAAATAATCAAAAGCTCCCAGTTTCATGGCTAACACAGCACTTTGAACTCCTCCGTAACCCGTCATAATAATTACCGGAATATCCGTTTTTTGACTGCGTATCCATTGCAGTATCATGATACCATCTCCATCAGGAAGCTGCAAATCGGTGAGGACTATGTGGATAATTTTCTCCTTCAGCACAGTATAGGCAGCTTGGACACCGGAACAGTACGAAACTTCGAAACCGTTTCGTTGAAACCATTTCTGCAGCATCAGTCCAAATGCTGTATCATCTTCTACTATCAGGATGTGTTTTTGCATATGAGGACAAAGATAGTGATATTTATCAGGAATAAACAACAGGTGCGAAGTGGATTTTATAATTAAAAAAATCCCCCACAATGGCTTGTGAGGGATTTTGCATAGTCAGAAACTTTTTACATAGTTAAGGCTTAAGCTCTCGGATTTAGTCAGAAATTGCAAAATTATCTCTTACGAACAACTAAATATTTTGTAACACTCCAGAACTTCGTTGGATCAAATATCTCAATGTGGATGAGTTTATCATCATCTTTTACCAACTGATAACTATCCTCCGGATGCGAAGAAAGAATTACAACACTTTTAGAACCGGTTGGGATATACTTCAACTCCCTTAAATCTGCTTTCGTAAACGTACTCCTGTCGAAAGATCTATCCAAAATGGTTTTAGGTTTGAATAAACCATTGGAGTTAACTATACCATTAGCTTTCAGATTAGCAAGCTTATCAATCACATACCAAACTTCGTTTATATTAGCTTCTTGCGATTTCAACAAATCTTGCTGTTGAGCTGATAACTCACTCATTTGGTTCAAATCACTCTGTGTTTGTTGCAAGTCGGCTCTGAGTCCTTCAATTTGAATATTCTTTTTAGAAATAACCTGCTGTAGGGAATCAGCAAGAGCAGTGCGTTCAGCCAATTCAGTTTCCAATCTTTCGATAGTAGCTTTCAAAGTTGTACTTTCTTTTTTTGAAAGACGTTGTAATTGACTGATTTTGTTTTTGTTATCTTCTAGAATATTCTTTAGCTGAGCAAATTGGCTAATGATAAGTGCTTTGCCTGTTTTATCAGACTGCTCAACATCAGCTACATCAAGCATAATCCTGCCTTCCACTTCTCTAATCCGCGCAAAGCCGGCTTCTACTTCATTAATTATGTCTAACGTAACATTGTAGTCAGACTCCAAATTTTGATATTCAGATGCTATAGAATCTCTCTCATTCAATAATGCCTTGTACTTACCGGTTTTTTCAACACAAGACGTTACACTTAAAACAATTGCTACAAATGCGGCAATAGAAAAAAATGTTGTTCTCATAATAATGCTAACATGTTGTTTGGTACACTAATAGCCAATATCAATACCAAACAAATAACATCCTGTATATCAGCAACATACACAAAACAACAAGTGTGGAAAATTGTGGAAGGGTGTGGAAATAATACACAAAACTGTAGAGTTCCGAGTTCCGTGGTGCGGTGTACGGGGTACGAGTTCCGGGTATGAAATAATCTACTTCAAGAAGATAGAATCACAGATTTTATCTGTTTTGCAAATTCTTCAGCTTGCTCCATCGTAGCAGCTTCAGAATAAATACGAATGATGGGTTCAGTATTGGATTTTCTCAAATGCACCCATCCATCGGGGAAATCTATTTTAACCCCATCAATATCAGTAACTTCAAACTGACTGTATTGTGACTTTACTTTATCAAGCAAGACATCAACATCCAGGTCAGGTGTCAATTCAATTCTATTCTTAGAGATAAAATAATTGGGATAAGTTCTTCTTAATTCCGAAACCTTCTTGCCGGATTTTGCCAGGAGAGAGAGGAATAAAGCAATTCCCACCAAGGCATCCCGACCATAGTGAGCGGCAGGATATATCACACCGCCATTACCTTCACCACCTATGACAGCCTGTGTTTCCTTCATTTTCTCCACCACATTGATTTCGCCGACGGCAGCAGGTGTATATTGCATGCCGTAACGTGCCGTAACATCTCTCAATGCACGTGTAGAGCTAAGATTCGAAACCGTATTGCCGGGAGTATGCTGCAACACATAATCAGCCACAGCTACCAAAGTATATTCTTCTCCAAACATGGAACCATCCTCAGCAATAATAGCCAAACGATCCACGTCCGGGTCAACAACAAAACCGACATCTGCCTGACCATTTTTTATCATTTCGGAAATTTCAGTCAGATGCTCAGGCAGCGGCTCCGGATTATGCGGGAAATGACCGGTCGGATCACAATAAAGTTTTTCAACCCGTTTCACTCCCAAAGCCTTTAATAAGGCAGGGATTGCAATACCACCTACCGAATTGACACAATCGATGGCAACCGTAAAATCAGCCTTGCGAATCGCTTCTACATCCACCAAATCGAGCGCCAACACATCGGCAATATGTTTGTCAGTGTAGCTATTATCGGTAGTCAACTTACCCAGCGAATCCACATCAGCAAAAACAAAGTCCTCATCAGCAGCTTTTTGCAAAACATCCGCACCCATCGCCCCATTTAAAAACTCACCTTTTTCATTCAGCAATTTCAAGGCATTCCATTGCTTAGGATTGTGACTTGCAGTAAGGATGATGCCGCCGGCAGCCTTTTCCTTGATAACAGCCACTTCGGTAGTCGGCGTAGTGGCTAAACCTATATCTACCACATCCATGCCCATCCCCAATAGGGTGCCTACAACAACTTGCCTCACCATCTCACCCGAGATGCGGGCATCGCGACCAACAACTATCGTATTGGATTCTAGCGTTTTATTTTCTTGAATATGACAGGCATATGCAGCAGTAAAACGAACAATGTCGAGAGGGTTTAAGCCCTCTCCCACCCGACCGCCAATGGTCCCCCTGATTCCTGAAATCGATTTGATCAGTGACATAATTAATTCCTTAATACTCTAATGGTTAAATCGTATCCTACCGGAGTAGCAGGTCTGCTGAAGTTTTGAAAACCTATTTTAGAAGGCACGATTAGTTGCGCTTCAGCATTGTTATATTTCATATATCCAACAGCTTCATGCCAGGCAGCACAAGCCTGTACCTGTGTATAATCACCAAAAATAAATTCCTTCGGATGTGCTAACTGAACTGTACTTTGCGTTGAAATCGTATCTGATTTCACTCCCAATCCGTATTGTTCGTATTTGGTCACTATTTGTTCACGATACACAATACTGTCACTACTCAAATAATCACCCCTGTTTGTCAATCGAAAATACAAGCCGGACTTGCTTTTATAATATACTTTATCGGGCCAGGGAAATCCGGTAGGCATCACCTTTACAACTTGAATTTGTTGGCGACTGATAAAATCGTCTATCAATTTCCGCTCTGCTTCTAATTCTTCTGCATAAGTGAGAGCATCGTCTTTACAAGCAAAAAAGAAAGCAGTACTTACCGCAAGCAGCAATGATATGATGAAGAAATGACGTTTCATAGGAGTTTATAAAGTTTATAAAATTAGCGGATATTGGCGACACTCATGATATCGGCGAAAACCCCGGCAGCCGTAACGCTGGCACCGGCGCCATAGCCTTTAATTATCATCGGATAATCATAATAGCGTTCTGTTTTTATCATGATAATGTTATTACTCCCTTCCAATTCATAGAAAGGATGATGCATATCCACCTCCTGCAAACCGACTGAGCACTCACCATTTTCCATGGTAGCAACAAAGCGATAACGCTTATTTTCAGCCTCTAAACGTTTGCGTGTTATTTCAAACTCAACATCCAATTCATGAATAGAATTCCAAAAATCATCCAAGGTACCTTCAAAGTATTTTTGGGGCACGAATAGATTTTTCTTAACATCTTCCTGTTCAACCTTATAACCGGCTTCACGGGTTAGAATAACCAGTTTTCTAATCACATCCGTTCCACTTAAATCTATGCGAGGATCGGGCTCGGCATAACGTGCTTCTTTAGCCATTACGATGGCTTTGCTCAAAGGAATATCGGCGCTTATGGTATTGAAAATGAAGTTCAACGTGCCGGACAAGACCGCTTCTAATTTCAGAATTTTATCCCCTGAGTTCACCAAATTATTCATGGTATTGATAACAGGTAATCCCGCTCCTACATTCGTTTCAAACAAAAACTTAATGCCTCTTTTCCGGGCAATATCTTTCAATTCAATATAAGTATCATAATCACCTGAAGCAGTGATCTTATTGGCAGCTACCACAGAAATATTGTGCAACAAAAGCTCCTTGTACAAACCGGCAATTTGGCGACTGGCAGTACAATCGACAAACACAGCATTGAAAATATTCATTTCCAACACACCTTTCAAAATCACTTCAGGAGTGGAGTCAACCCCTTCAGTAGTCAACAATTCCCGATAGTTTCTTAAGGCAATGCCATCTCGGTTAAAAAGAACCTTGTACTCATCAGCAATACCTACCACTTTAATTTTAATATTATTTTGTTTCTGTAGTTTAGGTTGTTGCAGCATGATTTGATCCAACAAACCACCGCCAACCGTTCCTATTCCAACCAAAAAAATGTTCAACTCCTGGAACTCGGATAAGAAAAACACTTCATGCAAAACATTCAATGTCTTTCTCAACACAGCCGATTCGATAACAAAAGAAATATTTGTTTCCGACGCACCCTGGGCAATGGCAATTACATTGATACCACTACGACCCAATGCACCAAAGAGTTTTCCTGAGATGCCGGGAATGCGCTTCATATTATCGCCTACCACAGCGATCGTAGCCAGGTTTTTCTCTGCACGCACCGAATTGATTTCACCGACAGCAAGTTCATGCTCAAATTCTTCGGAAATTACCTGAACAGCCAAATCAGCTTCATCATTGGTAACGCCCACAGATATGGTATTTTCGGATGCTGCCTGAGAAATAAAGAAAGTCGATATACCCACATTTGCCAATGCACCAAAGACCCTTTTGCTGATTCCGATCACACCTACCATACCCAATCCTACCATGGTCACAAGCGCAGTGTCGTTGATGGACGAGATCCCTTTCACCGGCTGGGTGCTTGTGGTTTTATCCCGGGAAATGAACGTTCCCTGAGCATGCGGATTGAAAGTATTCTTGATGTATATCGGAACATTCTGATGATAAGCTGGATAGATGGTCGGAGGGTAAATCACTTTAGCTCCGAAATTACACAACTCCATGGCTTCCACATAGCTCAGTTTTTCTATCACATAGGACTTGCTGATCACGCGGGGATCGGCAGTCATAAAACCATCCACATCCGTCCATATCTCCAGTACATCAGCCTCCAAAGCAGCAGCTAAAAGCGATGCCGTATAATCGGAACCACCACGACCTAAGTTGGTTATTAATCCCGTATCCTTATCAGAGGCTATAAATCCCGGACATAAAGTCACAGCGGGTAATTCAGGGAAATGTTTTTTAATCAGTTCGGTAGAAAGATCGATATCCGGACGATGCTTGTCAAAGCTCCCGATGGTTTTGATGAAGTCAGGAGCGTAGGCATACACAGCCTTGTTAATTACCTGACACAAAATGCGCGATGAGATCCTTTCACCATAGCTCACAATCAAATCTTTGATTTGCTGTGATAATTCCTTTTCCTTCGAAAGGTCTTGGTACAAAGTCCGTAACTCATCAAATAATGCCTGGATTTCGGCTTGGGTGGATATTAATTTGGACTGCGGAACAACAGCCTGCATGATGTCCATATGTCTCTTACGGAGTGCCTCAAAAACAGTTTGAATGTCTTTTCCCTGGTATGCATCTTCAGTCATGGATATTAAGGTGTCTGTGGTTGCATTTGTAGCCGACACGACGACCACAACCGGTTCATTCACACTTTCCACGATCCGTTTAACTTGTAAAATACCTTCTATGGAACCCACGGATGTTCCACCAAATTTCATTACCTTCATAGCTTGATCTGCATTTTTGAGTCTGCAAAATTAGCGAATTTTTCTCAATAACGCGGGACTTTGCCAGTTTAAAAATTATCCGGTTGCATTTTCAGGAAAATAATGCTACTTTTGCAGCGCATTTTTCGAGTACCAATGAAGGAAATGAATAGGTCCGGTAGCTCAGCTGGATAGAGCAACAGCCTTCTAAGCTGTGGGTCGTGGGTTCGAATCCCGCCCGGATCACGGAAAACATAATTGTAAAAACGGAATAAAGCCCCGATTATCATTGATGTGGATGATAGTTGGGGTTTTTATTATTGTTTGGAAGAAACTGTCAACAAGTAATTTATCAGTAAACTTTTAAACTATCTCACTTCATCTCACTTGTAAAAAAATGAAAGTGTTTTTGTATTTTTGTACTCCTAATTTTATCATTTAAGCTTATGAAAAAGAATAGATTAAAAAACATTGTTTTTTTAGCAATATTTTTTTTATTGCTTGGTTGTACCAAAAATGAAAAAAGTGTTAACATCGGTATTGTTCAATATGCAAATCAATCGATTTTAGACTCGGTTTATTCCGGAATAAACCAAGAATTTAGCAAACATGGTGAAAAGTACAAATTAGAGTATTATGTTGCTCATGGAGATCCGATTTTGAATACTACAATTTGTCAACAATTGGTTAAATCTGCACCAGAGCTTATTATAGCACTTGGAACACCTCCGGCTCAAGTAGTCGCTAAAAATACGGAAACTATTCCTCTTGTGTTTTCTGCCATAACAGATCCGGTAGGAGCCAACCTAGCCAATACAATGGAAAAACCAGGGGGCAACAAAACGGGTATTACCAATATGCAACCTTTTGATAAACAAATAGAGCTAATAAAGATTTTTAAACCAAACGTGAAAAAAGTGGGCATTATTATTAATGCATCTGAAGCTAATTGTGTTGCAGGCATGATATACGTCAGACAAGCACTAGAAAAAAATCAAATTCCGTATGAAGAACTGGATGCTTCTACATCTGCCGAAATTATTGCAAATGCTCAAGCTCTAGCTCAACGCTGTGATGTTTTCTTTATAAGCCCTTCTAATACTTTGTATGAAAATTTAGGAGCTTTAAAGAAAGAGGCTGATAAAAGAAAAATAATGATTGTTGGAGGAGATAAATCTGCGGTTCAAAAAAATGGATCTATTGGAACATATACTTATGATTTTGTCGAAATGGGTAAAAATACTGCTGAACTAGCGATAGATATCCTTGAGAAAAAACTTGATCCGGGTTTTATCCCTGTTTCAAGACCTAAAAACATGTATTTGTATTTGAATATTGAATCTGCAAAAGAACTTGGGTTAGAGATTCCGGACTCTCTCCTTAGTAAGTCTGTCAAATAATGGATATTATTGGAATATTTGAGTTGGGAATTATCCTAAGTATATTTGTGCTTGGGATGGTTGTATCATTTCGTATGTTGGGATTTGCTGATCTAACAATTGAAGGTAGTTTTGTTACAGGCGGTGCACTTTTTGCCATATTAGTGAACAACGGAATAAACCCTTTCTTGTGTTTTATCATTTCCATGTTGGGAGGAGGTTTAGCTGGTTTGCTAACAGCAGTGCTACATTGTTATGCAAAGATAAGTAAATTACTTTCAGGTATTATTACATTAACCATGCTCTATACTATCAACCTACGAATAATGGGACGTTCTAATGTATCTATTGAACAACCTTCTGTTTTAGATTATCTTCCATATTATTGGTATGAGTTAATTATTTTGTTTTTTATCTGTATCGTTGTATTTGTTTTAATTAAAATATTTCTTTCAACTAACTTTGGATTATACTTAAGGGCAACAGGAGAAAATGAATCGTTTGTGAAAAATCAAAAGTTTAATCCAAAAATATTCATTATTATTGGATTAATTATTTCTAACTCACTAGTTGCATTATCAGGTAGCCTTTTTGCTCAGTATGTTGGTTTTAGTGATATTGGAAGTGGAAGCGGCATGCTTGTGTCAATGTTAACTGCGATGATAATTGGAGAAAATATAGTTCGTCCTCATACTTTAAATAGACAAATTATGTCTGCTATATGTGGTGCTATTTTATTTCAATTCCTATATTCTCTATCTTTACAATTAGGTGTTAATCCTATTGATTTGAAAATTATTATTGGTTTACTTTTAATTTCATTTTTGATTTTAACGAAAATAAGTCATAGGGGTAAACAAAACAAGAATATTGGAGCTGATTTTATTTAAAATTATTAATGTTACTAAGTGTTGTTTCATACATTTACTACCAACAATGTAAATTTTATGATTTTTTGTAAAGTAGGTAATGAAAATAGGTTTTGATACGAATTTAATTATTTATCCTGAAGAATTTGATTACAATGTTACATCTTGAAAACATATCGATTATCTTTAACAAGGATACAATCAATCAGGTTGAAGCGTTGAAGGATGTTACTTTAAGATTTCATGAACGCGAGTGGACCTATATTATAGGTGGTAATGGGTCTGGGAAATCAACACTATTAAGAGCTATCAACAAAGAAATTATTCCTAACAAAGGGAAAATAACTTTTAGTAGTTGCAATCCGAGCGAAGTACTCTTTATTGACCAAAATACTAATAAAAACTTGGTGCTTTCAATGACTGTTTATGAAAATTTAGTTTTTGGTCTTAGAGCTTTGGGAATGCATCCTAATTTTAGATTTTTCGAGCAAAAGAAATTTAGGGAAATAATTTCCAATAAGCTGAAAGAATTCAATGTTGGACTAGAAAAGCGAATTGACGAACAAGTGAGATTTTTATCCGGTGGTGAAAAGCAAATCATCGTTGCTTGCCGTATCATGCTAAGTAATCCCAAAGTGCTGTTAATGGATGAATTTACATCAGCTCTCGATCAAAAATGGGCACCATTTATTTTAAATCAACTTAAACAATATGTGTCAGAAAATGAAATTTCAGTGTTAGCAGTAACACATGATTTTTCTCAAATTCAAAATGTAGGCGATCGTATAATTTTATTAAAAAATGGTCGTGTTGTAGCTGATAAAGTTGAGGAGGAAAATTTTAATTTTGACACACAATCTATATTAAATTTGTTTTACAATGAATAATAACTCTATAACTAGTTTACATTACGGGCAACAAGCCGTGTCTCACTGTGATTTAAAAGCAGGAGAAAATTTGAAGTCTTTATGGTTTGAAATACCTGATTATTGTCATCTATATTGCTCGTATTGTTTTGCATCAACAAATAAAAATCAAAGGGCACAAAAATCAGATTATCTAAATTGGGATGATTATGAAAAACTTCTTACTGATTTTGCTGATGCCGGTGGTAAATTTATCGGGATACCAGGTAAAGGAGAACCGTTTCATCCTCGAAATTTAGATTTAATCAAAAAAATAATTGAACTTGCTGAAAAACTGAAATTAAAAACAACTATATTTACAACCGGTGAAACAATATTTTTTAGACCTGAATATGATTCAAGAGATGGCGAAATGAGAGTTCTTCGTGCAGATGTTGAACCTAAGTTTGATTTGATGAATTTTCTTAAAACGAAAGATATTGTTCTTCTTATCAAGTGGAATTCGGATAAAGAGGAAGTTCAAGATAGGCTTGTAAATACAAAAAATTACACAAAATTAAGAGAGCGGGCTTTGAATTTATTATTAGAAAATGGGTTTAATAAAGAAGACACAGCAAAATTAGGTATCGTCACCTCTATATTAAAGGACAATAAGACAGAAATCGTAGATCTATACCGCAAGTACCACAAAGAAAAAGGGTTGATATTTGATTGCGACACTATACTCCCAAAAGGTAGAGGCAATGACTATTTGGATGATAATAAAGATGACTTAACACACGAGGAATTAAAGGATATTTTTGCAAAGTTAAAAGCTGAAGGAGCTATACTCACTTGCCAAGGAGGAACTTATGTGGGGGTAGCTTGTGACAGGATATTACACCACTTGTATGTATCAATTAGGGGAGAAGTTTATCCTTGTATTGGTTGTTTTGATGACGATGACGAAATTAAAAACGAAACTAAAAGCGGTTTGTTTTTAGGAAAAATAAATGAAGGAGAAGGTAAAAATATTCTCGATTTTTGGAAAAAACCAATTCGTACAAAACTTAGAACAGACATTGACGAAGTATTTGATGGTGTATGTAAAAAATGCAGAAATTTTAAAGATAAAACTTGTTATTCATGTTTAGGCAGATGTGTAGATAAGGTAGAACTAGACGAAAAGGAAGAGAATATATTAATAACAACGCATGGATGCACCAACCACATCCCGGATTATTTTGAGTGGATTATTAAATCAGAAGAATATTTTAGAGACTTATTAAGTTATCAAGAAACCAAGAGATTGTTTAAAGAAGACTTTGAAAATTTGTGGATGCCAAATCGGAATATCACTTTTCGTATTAATCAGCAGCTTGAAAATAAGCGTAAAGAGTTTCTTATAAAATTGGCAAACAGCAATTGTGATCCACATAGTAAGAATTATCCTCATGACAACAGATGGATAGATTATTTTTCCTCCATAAAGCACTATAAATACTCTGACCTAAATTTTCCAATGAATTTAGTCTATAAGTTTATATCTGACCCTTTGAAGGCTTATAAGGAATGTGAAGATTTTAAAGAAACAGATAAAAGAAAACTAATTTCCATACTCTCTAAAAGTTTGCTTTCCAACATTTTTCTTCCCTCAGTAAAAGTGCTTTTTGATAAAGAGGATGACGATAAGAACATTCTTCAGTGTAACTTTTTGCTATTTAACAATAAAGAGCAAAAGTATTTTTATCGTATCATTTCAAAAAATGATAATGAAAAGTTTGAAAATTTCATTAAAGCATTTATTTTGTTCAGATGGTCAGAGGGTTTTGGCGATATTAATTATTATAGTTCTGAAAGTGAAGGAAGAATATTCAACATGAGTAGTTATTTCAGAAATGTGAAAAACAACTCTATGTATGAATTAGTGTTAAATAAAAGTGGCAAAACAAAGGAACAAAGGTTCTTTCTTAATGATATATTAGATAATAAAATAGTTGAGAATACTGCAAATAAGATAATTGATGAGCTATATAAAATCAGCAATGATGCTGAGATTGACATAATTATTAGAGAGTGCAACGAGAAAATATTTAAATCCAATCTTACTGATAAGTATGTGGAAAAAATTAAAGACTTTTTTCAGCGACTAAATAAAAAGCTAATACAAACAGATACGCTTAATAAGGATAAAATAAAAGAACTATCAGAGAAAATCGGAGATTTAGATAATAATACTGATAAGGAAATATCAAATAATAATAAATTTTTCAAAAAAATATTTGACCGATATCCTTGTGAAGTTATCAACTATTTTGCTTTCTTGCGTGTACTTCGCGAGGTTTTGAACATTAATCACTATTATTTAATTCATTCAAACAGCTATCATTTTTTAGAAGAAGATGGGGAAAATATTTTAAGTACTTCCGGATTACAACCAAGTGGTATGTTGGTTTGCAGTAAAAATCCATTAAAAACTGATTTGGTTAATAAGTTAAGGATATTCACTGAAACTATTTTCTCTCCTATCGATGCTTTCTATTATATGGAAGCCAAAAAAGAGGTACTTAAACAAGCTACTCGTGCCGCCTTATCGCAGGTGTTTGTACGTAACCTTGCTCACAATCTTGTCTCTCACGTTTTGATTCATTTAACAAGTGAAAAAACTTTTTCACCCGAGGGAATACATATGCTTATTAATAAGCCCAATGCGTATATAAGCAATATAGTTATTCCACAATACAGTACTAAAAATGACCAGCTTAACAATAAAAAGTTAGAAGAAGAGATAGATAATCTTAAAAAAAACAATTGAAAAAACAGGAACTGATTTTAAAGATGCCTTTGAACAAGTTTTACCATTATTTAATTATAAGATTTATAACGAAGAAAAAAATCTTTATCCTAATCAGCAAATCGCTAACCTGTTTTCTTACATTGCAAATCGTTGTCTATACCTAAACGAAGCTACTTACGGTGTTTCCAATATGGTTGGAATTAAACGTGTGTATGGTGAGCTTTTTAAAGAGTTAGATGCTAATAGGATATTACTTAACCATATTTCAGCGATTGATAATTTTAATTATAAAATTAATTTTCATCACAATGGAAATCCCTTAAATGACGAAAACGATATATCTGTCTCTTTGCCGGCAGATGTTTTAGGAGCACAGGCGTTTTATAATATCATAGAAAATATTATTCGCAATACTGCTAAACATAATAACTCAAAAACTGATGATGTTGTTAAATTTACTGTTAACTTTATTGATGAGCCTTTGAATAAAGAAAAACCTTTTTCTGAAGAGGACAAATATTACCGCGTGGAAATATGGGATAATGTGCCTATTAGTGGAGACATTAAGCAATTAAAAAATAATGTCAAAAATGATAAGGACATAAAGGATGATTATAGTAAGTATTTTGACGAGGATATGGATGAAAATATGTCAAAAATAGAGGATGCTGCCGACCTATTGGTGTTCAACCAAAACAGCAGAATGAACCAATCTGTTATAGAGAGTCATACACACCTATTGCGTACAGGATCCCTTGGTTTGATTGAGATGGAAGCATCTGCTGCCTTCCTTCGTCAGATGGACTTACCCGAAATAGAGAGCGATTGTTACACCCTTAAACATGGTAAGCATTACAACACGTATAACAGTAAAGATTATCCTTACTTTATACAAGCATTCAAGAAGAAACTAAGTGATAATAAGGGGGTCTCCTTGGGCTATCGTTTTTATATAAAAAGGCCTGAAAAATATCTGATTATTACAGACGAATTCGCAGAAGATAAGAAAAAGCAACTACTAAACAATGGTATATCCATTATTAACTGTGAGAAATTCAAAAAATCATTAGAGGGCGATACTCCTACTTGCTATAATCACGAGTTTGCCTTGTTGGTTGGAGAAGATGTAAATAATAATTCAGAATCTCCATTTAAATTCTTTTTCGAAAGTAGAGAGGCTAAAAAGAAAGCTGAAGTTAGAGATAGAACACCAGAACTATCGTTATTGCCTGAAAGACTGATGAAAGTTGACAACGAATTTATTAAGTCTTTGGCAAAAACTGAATTAAATAAGGAAGTGTTTGAGGATTTTGAAAAGAAGGTATGGGAGCAGTGGATTGGAAAGGTTACCGATAATAATAATAATCCACTAAAACGTGTTTACGCAAATTCCATTTGTGGTAATCAAAAGCAAATTATTTTATTTGATCATCTAGACGATAAAAATTTGTGGCAGACTGAAGAAGAAAATTTTAGAAAAAATAAAATTGTTGCTGTAGAAAGTTTATCAAGTAATGCTCAACAAAAACTACCTTGTTTTTACCTAAAAGGTGATCTCGGGCTGTATTTGCTAGAATTGAAAAATAACCCCCAAGGTAATGCTAACATTATATTAAAACTATTTGAAGCCTATTCCAACAAATTAGTAGTTTTAGATGAAAGGATTCAAGAATTTTCAAAAGATATTTATAAAGAAGATATTTCTCATTTTCGTATTTTTAGATGTTCGAATGTTATAATGCCACTAACTCAAGAAATCAAAAATAACATTGAAGTCAACAATACAAACGAATATACATTTCAATGGAAAGAAGGCGAGGAGATACCAGTTATCCATTTAGGTCAAAAAGAATACACAACCGAACTTATTAAGCAAATTGAAGATTTTATAGAAAAACAGATAAAAAATGCTGATTTTTTACTTATACATTACGGCATTTTAGAAAGAATGTATGAAAATCATAATCAGATTAATGAAAAACTAAACAAATGGAATGTGTCAACTCGAGTAGTTGTTACCACAGGAAGAGGTAAACATTCTTTACAAGAGCTCCCCCACAATATTTCATTTATTAATCTATCTGCAGTCTTGTATGCTTTTAAAGAAAATAGAAATAAATACTCAATCAATAATATATTAAACAAATCAAGAAGATAAATATGAAAAAAATAATCGTTTTTACCAATCCGACTAGTTGGGCTAATCTACCCCAAGATCCAATGCCTTTAGCAGAAGATGTTGTGGAAATAAATAATGATGAAATACTATCCGTTGACTTAAATAGTATTACTGTTTCGAGTATATCCAATATAAATGAAAGTTTACCATTAATCTTAATTTATGATGAAATCAAGCAAGAAAGGTTTAACAGTTTCATAGAAAATTACAATGAGGAACTTTTTATACTTTATCATAAAAATAGTGGTAAATTTAAATTGGAATTACCAAATACCAGCGAGAAGAAAGAGGGCTCTCACACAAGTACTGATGGTAGCGGATACTATGAACTTTCGAAACTTTTAACTAAAAAGAAAGTTGAAATAGAACAAATCATTAAAGATGTTTTTGGCGTTGACAAGAAACTAAATACTGCTTTAGAGTTTCTGCATAAATGCCTTCTGAATTCTATCAATAATGATGATATAAACAAAGTATCTGAGACGTTAGCTTTAAATGAAAAAGACTTAGAAATCATAAAAAAATGTAATGATAACAATCTTGAAAATCTGACAAAAGCAAGAGATTTGTTGTTAAAAAACATATAAAAACAGCCTTAACCATGAACAATATAAACAAAACCGTAGTACATATCTCAGACGACCACTATATCAGTCCTATCGAGGATGCGACATTGCTATATGATGAGCCTGAGGATATAGTAGAGAGGATAGAACAGGAGTACTTCAACGCTTCACTGTTTGTTATTAATATAAACTATAAAACAGAAAGTATTTGTCGCTCTCAAAGTCGAGGTATCAAAGTGCTAAAGCTATTAAGACTAAAAAACTACCACCAGCACTGCATACTCTACTCTTTTTTCCCTCGTGAATATTTTATTGAAAAGAATCCCGTGAATATTATTCTTTATTCTCCAGGTGTGAGTTTTATTCAATTACCCGAGGATTTCAGCAATTGGAATATTCAAACATTTTTGGATAGAGGTGAAGCTTCCCAAGACCTTTCGGATTACTTTCGTGCAGAATCTAAATTACCCGACAATCGTCACTTTTTTGCTAATTGGTGGGGCGTATGGCAGTTGTGGCAGGTACAAAAAGCCATAGAAAAGAACACCAAAACAGATAAGGAAAACAATTTAGAAGAGAAATTCGGCAAAGCATACGAAGAGATGAACTCTTATCAAGGTTTACTTGCAAGATATCTGTATAAACATGAGGGTGTTGAGGAGGCTTTGAAGAAAAAAGAAGATGAGCGAAAAAAACATATTGAGATAGAAACAAATAACAGAAGTGAGGTTGATGTTACTATTCAAGACATTTCTGACCTAGTTGCAGAAAATGAGAAAAAGTTGGAGATGTTAACCAATTTACAAACACAAATAGAGAAACAAGAAAAAGAAAAACAACCCTCACAAAAGTTTTTTAAAAAAATATTGAGTTGGTTTCATGGTGAAATTGAGTCCAATAAAATAGTTGCTGATGAACTAGAAAATATTAAAAAACAAATTGAGATAATCAGTCAAGAAATCAGGAGTGATAAAGATCAACGTCGATTACTTATCGATATCGAAACTGAAAATAAAAGGTTAGACGAGACAATCAGAATAAACAATAACACACTCAGACACCTTCAGGAGCAGAAAAGCAGTTCACTAAATCCGATAACCTATAATGACATCTTACAACAGCTACAAAACAATAAACCTTCAATCGTTTATGTGGACGACCAGGCTGATGAGGGTTGGGCTTTTATTTTTAAGCGGATTATATATGGTACCGATAATGATGACTTGCCATTCAACTCTATAATTCCCGACAAGAATGAGGATAGTGCGCAAATAGCCCAAAACATATATCAAGCAGTAAAAAATCAACAAGCAAAACTACTTATTCTCGATTTACGACTTAAGGGCGAAACAGGAGTTTCTAATCCGAAAGATATATCTGGTATTCAAGTATTGGAACTACTTAACCAACAGCATTTGCCTTGTCCAATTTTAATAACCACAGCCTCAAATAAGATATGGACGTATAAACAAACTTTTACTAACGGTGCAACTGCATTTTGGACAAAAGAGGGTTTAGACGACGGGCATGACACAAGCACATCTGTTGGCAACTACCTGTCTTTTATCGATTTGGTGCATACGCTTTGTTTTAGCAATGAAGTTAGATTTTTGTATAATACATTTTTATCAAAGATAGATGAGTTTATTAAAGAAGAACGAGTTTTTTGGTGGCAAACAAAATTTTGGAAAGATCTACCAGAGTTTTTTGTAAAAAAACAAGTTGCCAACAAGGAAGATATTGATGAGATTTTACGACAAGCTTTTAAAGATTTACAAGATACGTTAAGAATAGCAATCCAAACAGGTAGTACTATTGAATTAGACAGTAGATATGTTTCGCTGATTGTTATAAGGTTATCTCAAATATTAGAACTTATACATTCAACTGACAAAAACATTCCTGTGTCAATTGTAGACAAAATAAAATGTCAGTTTGATTTGAAAAAGATAGATGATACTAATAAATATACCATAATAACAAATAAATTGCACGAAATAAGAAACGATGCGGCTCATAGGTTTAATGTGGATTTTGAAAAATTGACAAAATATATTGAATTGTTATTTGAATATCTATACGGAAATCATTTTTTTGATACAACAGATAGGTTTAGACCTCCACAGAGTCCCGAAAATGAAGAATGTTATCAAAGTAAAGTTGTGCGAATTGATAGAGATGGTAAATTTGATAGGCTCATTCTTGAAAATCCAAATCTTGCTTTAGAAAACAATTTTAATGAGATTATTGTAAATCTTAGAGAAAGAGGCAGAGATTATTTTTTTGATGAGACAAAAATACAAGTAGGTGATTTAATCAAATTCAAATTGCATATACATAAACAAGGACAGGAAGTAACTGGATACTTTGGAAAAGAAGCTAATAAACTATAATAAATGAAAGCATTGGTGTGTTGGAACGCTTGCCACGAAAGCGAAAAACAAAAATTAGAGAATATTTTTCTTTCAATATTAAAAAATGAAGGGAATACATTAGAACTTGATTTTGTTTTTTCTGAATCAGAGTTCAAACAAAAGAAAGATTCAGTATGGGAATATAACTCAATCATCGTATTGTGTGAACTCACCTGGAATAACAAACCTTATTCAAGACTCTGCGGTATTGACTTAGTGCAAAAAGAAATTCGCTTAAAAAGGATTAATTTGCCTGTGTTGTTTTTGTCATTTTTAAGTCTTAGACAGATATTGGAAATAGATAACTCAAAACAAATTATCCGCTATTATGCATTAGGACATCATTTTATTCAACTTCCGATTGACAATCAAAACTCAATAGAAATGTTCTATAAAATGAAACCTCTGGAAAGGATAGAGATGGTTGATACACTTAATTTTTGTTCGCTCGACAGAATGATAAGTACTATCCAGCACGATGTCAATGAGCATAATAAAGAGAATCTCGTGCAGACCCTGATTTTAATTTTAAACTCTATTGATGGTAAAGACAAGGAAAAGTATATACAAGAAATAAAGCAATTAAATGATGTTGATGATATAAAAAACTTTTGCACTAAAATAGAGCCTCTTTTGAGGGTACAAGCAGGTGATAATTCTTTAGATGATTTACCACAATATAAATGTAAAGTATTAATTTTGGAAGATGAAAGTGATTTATCGGAATTTATAAAAGAAGCTAAAAGTCGCTCTGTGGAAATCGCACATTATAAAAGGACTAGTGAAGCTATATCTGCAATTCAAAAAGATATTAATAATGATTTTTCCGTGTTAATTATAGACTATCGGATAAAAGATAATCCTTCTGACGACTACTCGGTTGTTTCAGAAAAACAAGGCTATCTGTTATGTAATGAAGCTTTGGAAATGGGTAGAGTATATGAATATATGATTTTTTCCGACCTTTCAAAAGACTTTAAAACTGATGTTGCAAATGAGATGCGAGTTTCAGTGAATCATACTAAAAAAGAAAATATTAAAAGTCCTGATGGCAGGAAAAAATTGATAGATGAAATAATCAATTTAGCAAAAAAGAATCGAGTAAACGTTTCTTCGCAAGGATCAAGCAAAAAAGAGTTTATTCAACTCTACAATATATTACGTAAGGGTAAATTTAATAAAAGCTTTGACGATTACGAAAAAATAATATCCGATAAGTCAAAAGAGTATATTGAAAAATTCAACCGCAAGTGTACAAAGGAAAGTTACAAAGAAAAAGATAACCCTTTTGTTGTTTTCTGGCATGATATTCTTAGAAGTAGTCAATTGCAAGCAGATATTAAGGTGAAAAGTATTCCGCTGGCAAAATATCAAAATATTGCTCAAGAAGTCATTGCTCTTGTTAATAAAGCTAAAGAGCAGCTTCAAGTTGATGACATTGATACTAAAATTAGGACAGTTCGTAGAAGCTTGAGAGAAGAAATACTAAGTATCAATGAAAAGCATAATATTAAAATTACAGACAATCAAGTTAATCAAATCGTATCAATTTATTTTGAAAACGAACAAAGTGGAAATAACGATGATTTGTTAAAACAGATATTGGAGGTTTTAATTGGTGAGCAAGATCTGTTTCCGTTTTCCTCTCAAAATACAGATAACATAAACACCGATTATATTAGTCAAAAAACGATTGATTTATTCATTGACAGACTAATTATTAGGAGGTTTTCCATTTATTTGTATTTTTGGTTTGAAATTAATGCCAATGAATTTGTGAAAGAATTTGGGTTAGTTAAAACCGTAGATTGGTTTTTGAGTAGAGGTTATGTAGATCCTATTGCAGCTAAAAATGCCTTGTCAGGACAAAGATGCTGGATAACTGCAAAACCAAATAAAAGAATTCGTTCATTTAACGATGTTTCTCTTACTCGTGAAGAGGAAAAGTTTTTTGAATCTAATTATCCTGATTTGTATAGTAAATGGAAAGAATAATCATAACTCACCACGTCTCACTTAACATAATGTTTTTAAGAATAGTATATTTGTACCGTAATTGAAATCCGTTTAATTGAAAAGAAATGTAACTAACCAACTAAATTTCAAATAATTCAAAGAACTTTTTTGGATTTTAATGGGACAGTAATGATTTTTAACATAAAATGATGAGTAAGATTATACAGAAACATAACTGGATTATTGTGCTAATATTAGCTGTATTATTTAGCGTTAATAAAGTATTCCCTCTGCACGTTCAACCAATAGATTCGTTAGGTGATATTTGGGTAATTACAGTTGATAATTCAGGCTCTATGTTAAGTGGCACTAACCCTTCCACCATGGCATTAAATGTTTATAATCGCTTGAACGAGAACAAATTTCTTGACAGTATTAACTTCAACAAAGACAAATTCTTGTTTTTCAATTCCGGTTACTCTTGGAACGATAAGATAGGTCTCGGAAATGAAATATCAAAAGCACCTCGTTTCGACATTTCTTTTATCCACAACACTGACGGCAAACTTCATTCAATTTCTGATAAGAAATCACTATTAGATAGAATAAAGAATCAAATTTCAGAAAACAACTACAAACATAAATTATCTTTCGTTTCTCAAATCCGAGTATTTTCAATTATAAAAGCAGTTGAATTACTTAAATCACAAAATGAAACAACAAATTTTCGAAATATTAAAGTCATAACTATTACAGATGATGCAGATGTAAACGACCAATGGCTTACTGATTATAAAAATCTAAAAAAGTGGGCACCAAATAAAGTTAACGAAGTTGGAAATATAACTTCAAAATACATTTACAATATTCTGAACGGGCGTGGCTATGGAATACTAGAAGAGATTTTTGCTGACGAAAAAACAACACCTCATATTTGGATATACAGTTATACAACTAAGCAATCCTTATCTGAAAATGCGGAAGATTTCGATTATTTCAAAATTTCAGCACTTGATGGAGAGACAATTTCTATTAGTTCATCGACAAACAATTATAAAAAAGACAAAATACTGTTTTATATTTTAGATAGCGTATTTATAAATGGCAATAAACATACTGTAAATCAAAGATTTGACAGCACGTTAAATCTTTATTTAAACTACGAAAATAATTTTTCTAAAAATCAGATTACGCTTTATGGAAGTTTTCAAGTACAATATACAGATAGTATTTGGGGGCAGCATTACAAAAAATATTATTTTACTCAATCTGAAAAATTACCAACAGATTGCCGGATTGCAACTATCACAACATTTAAAACTATACTCTCAGCAATATTACTAATTTTTCTGATTTATTGGCTTATTATTTTACCAAATAAAAAACTATTTGTCATTTACAGCAATCAAGGCAAGAAATATGTTATAAAAAGAGGATATAAACACCATTGGGAAAAAGGAACCATTTCAGTTTTAAGTTGTGTTTTAAATGGCGATAATTTATCTGTAATAAGCAAAAAACACAGAAATATAAAAACAAAGCCATTTATTCATGTTGCAGATTTAAAGAATAATTTTCTTATATGTAGTAACTACAAATTGTTTTCTGACTATACTAACACAGAAAATGGGATTACGCCAGATACTACTCAAAAAGATATTGAAGACAAATATAGTGCTTGTTCTAGGAAGTATTCGAATTTACTGAAGAAAGTTTATAATAAAACTGCGATATCCACAATAAGAAGAGTTCTCCGCAATCCTTACAACAAAAAATCAATTAGGATAATAGGAAAATTATTGGAGAAAATAAGTAATCTGTTTAACACTAAGTATTACTATACAATTCCTAAATCAATAAATAAAAATATTACGTTTCGCCACAAGACACTAAAACATCGTAGATTTATTATCGAATTCGAGGAATATCATTCGGAAACTATCGATGACATTAGCCAACAATTCAATATTTATTGTTTAAATAAGTATTACGAGGATATCTCAAATAAAAAATATTATGCTTTAATCTGCTGTGGTAAAACGGAGGATTACATATATTGGAACGTCCTTCTACCTGAATTTAATAAGGATGATTCAGTAAGTTTACGTTATGTGTATAACACTTTCCGGTTTAAACAAACCAAAACCAATGATAATGAGAAACAAATAGCAAATAATTTGAAACTTCTACAAAAAGAGGTTCGGAAACATATTAAAAATAGCGGTAAAATAAAAGACTATATTATTATTACTGACCCTACAAACGGTAATCCTCACAACTTTGAAATAACACAATGCTCTTTCCCCGAATTTTTACTTTTAGTTGAAAACACAACAGAACGTAAATCACAAATAATATATTCACCTTTCGAGGATGGGCAAAAAATAAAAAAAGATGTCTTTTTAAGAAAGTTCAAAACTGAAAATTGCCACTTGTACCGTACATTTTTGCCTTCGAAACTAATAAAAGAAGACCCAACACTTAGAAAGAAAGTTACTGATGAATTGATAAAAATAACAGAAGACCGGGATGCTGTTCTCGAAATTAAAAATAGAAAGCAAATAATTTTCATGAACATAAACACAGAAGTATAATATGAAGTATTTTTTACCAATCACAATCAATAAACGTAGATTGCACGTTTGTCATTTGGAAGAGCAAACAAATGAAAGGAAAGCCGAGCCGACTTTTAGTTTTATCATAAACAACAAAGGAAATGATCTGCCTGTCTTTTCAATAGATGCAGACGATGTAGAACTTATATCTACAGAAGGATATTTAACTACAGAAGGACGTTCAAACAACATAAAATTGTTGGAAATGAATGCATGTATTGCATTCGAAGAAAATGAAATTGAATCTTTACCTACATATAAAATTATTATAGCGAATGACATTACGAATAACACTGAAAATAAGGGTTTGGTTTCAAAGGGTACTTTCAATAACAAAGAAAAACATTTCCATGTTTATATTGACAAAACCGTTATGGCAGCAATGTCAATAGAATCTTTTGTAGTGGTAATTTGCTACAAGGCAGATAATGAAGAATATTCTTACGCTTTTAAAATTCATCTATGCGGAGACGATAATTTAATTGAAGCAGCCATGGACTTCGGTTCAGAAGCTTCTCAAATTCGATTAAATGATTGTAATGCAAACATGGGGTTAATTAAAGAATTTCGCAAACTTCATAAACAATATGAACATAAAGACGAATTTTGGCAAGGTAATTTAAATGACAAGCTATATAAATCTATTTTTTTTCTGCACAGAACCCCCGATAAAACTGAGTATGCTGAAATCCCAAATAAAAATAAAGATAAAACGCATCATTACTGTCCCATTAAAATCTAAAAAAGTTCTTTGAAATATTTGAAATTTAGTTAGTTAAAGCGATTTTCCAAGCGAACGGACTTGAATTTTTAATTTTGCACCAGATAAATCTGACAGCATAT